>LSQX01091990.1_pt1 | contig 70910 bp, 68 predicted proteins | sample 654561 | NCBI WGS metagenome assembly LSQX01 (sample SAMN04489861, study PRJNA283612) | anaerobic digester metagenome | isolation source: 4 biogas reactors fed with cattle manure at either 37C or 55C with and... | place: Denmark: Kongens Lyngby | collected 2014
CGTACCAAACTGGAATTGAAAATGTGTTGCCCAATATTTCACTTCGTCTGGTTATACTTCTCTTAATCGTACCAAACTGGAATTGAAAATTGTTTGGGTAAAAGCAAATAGAGGAGCAACAGTACTCTTAATCGTACCAAACTGGAATTGAAAAGACTTCTGTAATTTTTAACAAATTAAATTGCTTAATTCTCTTAATCGTACCAAACTGGAATTGAAAAATAATTATTAATCTATTCAATTCAGTTTTATTTACTCTTAATCGTACCAAACTGGAATTGAAAAAACACGAATTTTTGATATATAGCTTTTCATTGCTATCTCTTAATCGTACCAAACTGGAATTGAAAAATTAAAGAAATCGTCAATGGTTGGCAGTAAATTATCACTCTTAATCGTACCAAACTGGAATTGAAAATTGGGAGGTTTTTCGTGCGCTTGCCGTCTTCCCAACTCTTAATCGTACCAAACTGGAATTGAAAAAAGAAGAACTCACCATAGCAAGAAATAAAATCTTTGCTCTTAATCGTACCAAACTGGAATTGAAAACGATTTTTTGATTGTATGAAATCTTTATTTGATTGCCTCTTAATCGTACCAAACTGGAATTGAAAATAAGTCCTTTTCATTACTTCTTTTCCACACCCGGCTCTTAATCGTACCAAACTGGAATTGAAAAAAAACTGTAATTTCAATGATTACACAAATGTCAATTCTCTTAATCGTACCAAACTGGAATTGAAAAAACAACAATTTTAAAACGTGTACAGAAAGAAAAGCCTCTTAATCGTACCAAACTGGAATTGAAAATTTGAACTAAAAAAGCTTGGTACTGTATCAAACGCCTCTTAATCGTACCAAACTGGAATTGAAAATTCAGGAAAGAAGATTTGATCTCTGTGAAATATGAGGCTCTTAATCGTACCAAACTGGAATTGAAAAAAAAAAGGAAGATAACAGAGTTTGAGAATAGAATTCAACTCTTAATCGTACCAAACTGGAATTGAAAACTCAATCGGATTGGCGACCAAAAGATACTCCTGCGCCTCTTAATCGTACCAAACTGGAATTGAAAAGAAGAATTGCGGGTTAAGGTGTTCAAATTCGAATATCTCTTAATCGTACCAAACTGGAATTGAAAAACGCAAAGAGTGTGGTGTTTCGACTTACGAACTGGCTCTTAATCGTACCAAACTGGAATTGAAAATCCAAGCTTTTGGTGGAAATTTCTCACCTGACACGACTCTTAATCGTACCAAACTGGAATTGAAAATCCTGATAGTTCCACCATCACATCCCGGAGCCTCACTCTTAATCGTACCAAACTGGAATTGAAAACGAGTAGCTAATACTACCGGAATTCCCAAATCTTTCTCTTAATCGTACCAAACTGGAATTGAAAATCCGACTTAGCCGCCTCACTTGCTACCTTCCTCGCTTCTCTTAATCGTACCAAACTGGAATTGAAAAACTTCAATTATGATTTGACATGCCAAGGCCTTTCCCTCTCTTAATCGTACCAAACTGGAATTGAATTCAAGCTTGAGCATTATATTATGATTTTCAGATAATCAAGCTTGAATCACCGTAACGAAGTGGAGGTAAATATTACTTTGATAAATATCTTTTATGATTGCGTTCCCCTCTTAATCGTACCAAACTGGAATTGACGTAAGACAACCCTCTTCAACTACCAAAAAATGTGTGATTTCTTTAGAACAAGTCCTGACTTAACCCATTCCTCGTCCCAGTCAAACCCTAGTATATGCCATGCTTATACCATGCTAACCCCCTACTTATGCCATGGTTATGCCATAGGTATAGCATGATTTGTTTAACCCTTTACATTTCATATAATAAATAATTCAGAGGGAAAATCTGTATAATAAAAGATGAATAAATATAAAAAAATCAATCAGATGATCCTATAGTTAACTATCATCAGAAAAGAATTTTAGCACTTCCAATGATAAACTCAATATGCACACAACCCTGAATTTCTGAGCAAAATATAAATCCACTCGGTTTGCCTAGTTTAAACTTCAAAACTATCTATTCTAGGAAACACCTAAAAATTACGTTTAGATATACAACCCAGTACATCCTCCCCTCAATTATACTAAAAAAATCACCGAATCAACACTAGTTGCGATTCTTCAACGCCTACGAGCCAGTGATTGACAAAAGGCCGGATCTCTACATAATCTCCCGGCAATAATTCAATCTTCTGATCTTCTTCCTCATAAAGGGTTTTCCCCGAAATGCACAACAACAATGCAGGAATTTTGGTAATATGCTCCTTCAAAATTCCATCTTTTTTGAGTTGAATCGCTGTCACAATCCCTTTTTCACTCGTAAAAAGCTTAGCGGCCGATACTTCTTTGTCCGACTCTTTATGCAGATCTTCTAAGTTCATTGAATTTATTTTTAATTTAGAAAGTTACAAAATAAAAAAGGGAGCCGCTTGGGCTCCCTTATCTTTTATGCGTCGATTTTATCAAATCCTGTATAAGCTCTTAATTTTTCTGGAATCAAAATGCTTCCGTCGGCCTGCTGATGGTTTTCCAAAATAGAGGCCATGATTCTTGGCAATGCCAATGCGCTCCCATTCAAAGTATGGCAAAGTTCATTTTTCCCATCTTTCTTGTAACGAAGCTTCAATCGATTGGCCTGAAAGGTTTCGAAATTGGAAACTGAACTGACTTCCAACCATTTCTCCTGAGCAGCCGAAAAAACTTCAAAATCATAGGTCATCGCCGAAGCAAATCCTGTATCACCTCCACACAATCTCAAAATTCGATAAGGCAATTCCAAATCTTCCAATAAACTTTTTACATGATCAACCATCGCTTCCAAAGCTTCATAAGAATTTTCGGGCTTTTCAACTCTGACAATTTCAACTTTCTCAAACTGATGCAAACGATTCAGTCCGCGAACGTCCTTTCCATAACTTCCGGCTTCACGACGGAAACATGGCGAATAAGCGGTCAATTGGACAGGCAACTGAGAAGAGTCTAAAATTTCGTCACGGAAAATATTCGTCACAGGAACTTCGGAAGTCGGTATCAAATACAAATTATCTTCGTTTACATAATACATCTGTCCTTCTTTATCGGGCAATTGACCGGTTCCAATTCCTGAGGCTTCGTTGACTACAAAAGGCGGAATTACTTCTGTATAGCCGGCTTCGGTATTTTTATCTAAAAAATATTGGATCAAAGCTCTTTGCAACCTCGCTCCTTTTCCAAGATAAACCGGGAAGCCCGCACCCGTGATTTTCACCCCCAGCTCGAAGTCTATTAAATTGAATTTTTTGGCAAGTTCCCAATGCGGCAATGCTTCCGGTTTCGGCGAAGCATCTCCTTTCGTAAACACGATTTCATTGTCTTCCGCACTCGCTCCGGCTACAACTTTTTCATGCGGGATATTTGGGATTTGATAAAGCATGGATTTTAGGCTTTCTTCGTATTCAGCCAAAGAATCCTGAAGCTCTTTGATTTCTGCTTTTTGTTGTGCCGTTTTTTCCTTCAATTGATTGGCTTCGTCTGCTTTTCCTTGTTGAAACAATTGACCAATTTCCTTGGACAATTTGTTCGACTCTGCTAAAAGATTGTCTAATTCAAACTGAGTTTTGCGACGAAGTTCATCGGTATTAATGACTTCATCAACCAGTCCCAATTCTTTGAAATTCCTTTTTTTAAGTCCTTCAATGACTTTTTCTTTGTTTTCTTGAATAGCAGATACGACTAACATTTTTTAAGTTTTTAGCAAAGTTAATCTTTAGTTAAAAGTAAAAAAGACAAACTCATTAAATTTTAATAATTTTGAATGAATCTGATGTAAATTCGTAAATCTAAAACCTTAATTTGAAGACATTTTATACTTTTCTTCTCTGTTTCACATTTTCTTGTCTCCATGCACAACTGGAATCGGCCAATTGGTATTTTGGCGTCAAAGCAGGTTTGGATTTTTCTTCGGGAACGCCTGAAGTTGTTTATGACGGAGCAATGAGCACCGGAGAAGGCTGTGCTTCCATTTCAGATCCGGATGGAAATCTACTCTTCTACACCGACGGAACCAAAGTCTATAATCGTGAGCATATCACTATGCCCAATGGCAACTTTTTACTGGGAAATTCATCGAGTACCCAATCTGCCATTGTGATTCCATATCCAAATGATTTAAACAAATATTATATTTTTACAGTGGGAGCCGATGATATGGCGCTTCCCAACAATACAAACAACACCGGTTTCAATTATTACATCGTGGATATGTCTTTAAACGATGGACTTGGCGACGTACTTCCATACAATGCTCCTCAAAACAAACTCATGGAACTAACTTCTGAGAAAGTGACAGCTGTGGCACACGCAAACGGTCAAGACTTTTGGGTCTTGACTCATTTCGAGGATAAATTTCATGCGTATTTGGTAACCGAAGAAGGTGTCAACACAACGCCAGTCATCAGTCAAATCGGACCCTACATCGATCCGGATGTTTATCCGGTGAATGCCCGAGGCTACCTGAAACTTTCACCCAACGGCAAGAAAGTGGGCATCGCACATTTAACCAATTTGTTGCTTGAAGACATTCCGGAAGAAGTTATAAACTATGAACCCTATTATACGAACATGAACTTTGCCAATACCTACAATGGTTACACGGCGGTCTATGATTTCGATGATGAAACCGGAATGGTTTCAAATGAAATTACACTCTCCGAAGTAGGAAGCCCTTATGGTCTTGAATTCTCTTCTGAGTCCAATTATTTGTATTTTGCCTATGACTACCATGAACCTTATGATGAAAATCCTTCGCCTGCCTGGCTCAAAGCTGAATTGATTCAATACGATTTGAACGCAAGCGATATTGCCAACTCCGCGATTGTCATTTTTGATGAATACACGCCCACATATCAAACCTTTACCGCAAGAGGTGCTTTGCAATTGGCTTTGGATCAGAAAATTTATTATTCGCCAACTTTATACAGTGGATCCGTTTACTTCGGGCATTCGCTATTCATCATCCATTCGCCGAACTCGGCAGGAACAGCGGCTAATTTTGAATACGAAGCGCTGAAAATAAACTCAGACGAAAACCCCAATCATTACCTCTCTTTTGGATTGCCTCCCTTTCTAACTTCGTTTTTCAGAGCCGGAATCGAATTCAACGGCGAAATTCTCAATTCAGGAACTTGCTTGGGCAATGCAATCAATTTTTCTGTGAATTCCAATCAAGAAATTTTGAGTATAAATTGGAACTTTGGTGATGGAAATACTTCCACCGAATTAAATCCCACCCATACCTATGCCCTGCCAGGAACCTATACGGTAGAGGCAATTGTCATAACCACTCATGAAACCCTTACTCTGACCAGAGATGTCAGCATTCATCCTTATCCCGACGCTGTTAACGCTCATTTGACGCAATGTGATTTTAATGGAGATGGACTAGCATTTTTTGACCTTAGCTTAGCGGATGAACTCGTTACAACTGAAACCGGAAATACCATTAGTTATCATTTAACAATGGAAGATGCAATGAATGGTGAGAATGAATTGACAAGTCCTTATTTCAATCTTTCCAATCCGCAAACTCTCTATGTACGCGTTCGCAGTCCACATTCTTGTGTGTCTTATTCGGAACTTACACTAAGCACTTATGAGGTGGAAATCCAGACGGTTTCCGACATCGCTCAATGTGATTTAGAAAACGATGGTTTTGAATTTTTCAATCTGGAGGATAAAAATTCAGAAATCGAAGCACTTTACACCGAAACAGTTCAGATTTTAAGTTTTCATGAAAGCGATTGGGATGCGGAAATGAATTTAAATCCTTTGAATTTGCCTTATCAAAACTCCTCAAATCCTCAAACGATTTACGTTCGGGTTCAAACTTCGGGATGTGTTGAAATTGTTTCTTTTCAATTGATTTTATACGAATTGCCATTTATTAATTTATCCAATCATGAAATTTGCCCTGATTCCGTTCAACCTATGGACGCCGGTTCTGGATTCAGCTCCTACCAATGGCATGGACTTCAAGGAAGCGATTTAAATCAACCCCTCGATCAACAAACAGTTGTAATTTCCAATCCGGGCGAATATTCCGTGACGGTCACCAACGAAGAGAATTGTGAATTTCAAGATTTCTTCTCCATTTCCGTAAGCGAAATACCTAGTATCAGTGAAATTGTGATTTCAGGTGATGGATCGGCTACGATTCACGCCAGTGGAACACCTGAGTTTGAATACAGTCTCGATGGTATTTTTTGGCAATCTTCCAATGTATTTCATGGCCTCACTCCGGGCGATTATTCTGTGTATGTTCGTGATGGAAACGGATGTATTTCACTCAAAGAAAACATTGGTGTACTTGAAATTCCTAATTTCATTTCGCCTAATAAGGATGGTAAAAATGACAGTTGGGTCATCAAAGGAATTAGTCATTACCCCGATGTACATATTCGGATTTTTGACCGATACGGAAAGCTTTTTGTCGATCGACTCAACCATAAAAACTCAGAAGTCTGGGATGGCACTTATCTGGGGAGAGTCGTCAATTCCGGTTCCTATTGGTACATCATTCAATTGAGTGATGGCCGAAAATATGTAGGAGCCCTCGCTGTGAAAAACTATTGATTCCGCTAAGAGCTCCTTTTTTAATTTTATTTTAAATCCGGACGTGTCGGTCGAACTTCGATTTTACTCGGCAAAGTTCTCGGATTCATTTTTAATAAGTCCAACACCAATTCTCCGATGTCCTCCGGTTGAATTTTCCAAGCATCTTTGTCGCTCGGAACATGGTTATTGAAATTCGTCGCCACCGAACCCGGCATGATGGTCGAAACTTTGATATTGTACTTGCGCAAATCCAACATGGCAGCCTGAGTAAATCCAACCACTCCAAATTTGGAAGCATTGTAACCTGCGCCGTTTTCGAAGAAATTCGTACCTGCCAAACTCGCCAGAGTAATGTAATAGCCTTCTGATTTTTTCAATTCTTCCACCGAAGCTTTCAAAGTATGAAAAGCTCCCGTGAGATTGGTATCAATCATTTGGTTCCATTCGTCCAACGTCATTTCGTCCACCGAAGCGAAATTTCCTAAACCGGCATTTGCCAGTACAACATCGATTTGACCAAATGCCTCTAAAATCTGTTCCACTGCGGATTGTTCGTCCACAAAATTCCGCACATCGGACTGAATCCCGATGATTCGGGATGTATCCCCCAAAGTTTTAGCTGCTTTTTCAGCGTTTTCCAAAACACGACCGCTGATCGCAACACGCATTCCGGCATCCAATAAAACTTTTGCCGTTCCCAATCCGATTCCTTTGCTCCCGCCCGTGATATAGGCGACTTTATTTTTTAAGTTCATAAATATTTTTTTTTAAAATCGTTTTCCAAACATTCAAATAGTTTTCATTTCTATAATTGATTCGCATTACATTTAAAGAATCATGCTGAAAACAAATATACGTTTCTAAAAATTCTTTGGGATGTAGGACAAAATTTTCGGGAGGCGGATAATTTCCAGAAAAATTATATTTATCTAATTTAATAATAGATTTGGGAACACTCTCATTTACAAACACTTTAAATCCTTTGTAGTTGAATTTACCATATTTATCCTCAGAAGGATAATATTGAGAATTATCAAAACTCATACACCAATCTTCATTGGAGATTTTAGAATACACAGAAATAAAAATCTTGTCACCATCCCGATAAGAGCTAACTTCAGCTTCCTCAACATACTCAAAAAATAGATTTTTTACATTTTCATTGACAAAAATTTGGTCTAAATCATTATGACATGAGATGATAAGAATACAAAGAAAAACTATTGATAAGAATTTGTTTGCCATAATCTTAAGCTTAAAAGGTTATTAATAATTAATCATCCACTAATAAACCAATCAATATTCTCTCATTCAATCACTCCTCCACTCAACCACTCAATCACTCCTCCACTCAATCACTCCTTCTCCCTGTCCTTCTTAAAGATGCTTCCGATTCCTTTTCCGATTTGCTCAATGGCTTCAATTCCTTTGTTAATCGGATCAGGCGAGAAGTTTTCGTAATCGTCAATGGAAATTCCGCTTACATTTTCCTGCGGATACACCACAATCAGATTGTTTTGACTCAGATACCTTTCAAATTTGTCGGGGATTCTTTCCAGATGTGGAGCATAAGAGATAGATCCTCTTCTTGAAGCAATAAACACAAGCAAATCACTTGGCGAAATATCTTTGGTAATAACCAGAAAATCTTCCCAATAATTAAATGGCTTGAAGGTGAGTTTTCCATTGAGTTTAAATGCTTTCATGATTTGTTGAACTGCTTCATAGGTTCTTTCTTCCGAGTACAATACTACCGGAATACTGTATTCCTGAGAGATTCGGAAGGTTTTCTGAACAATGGTCGTAAACCCACTTTCTTTTTCCGTGAAAGGCGGACAGATGAAAACCAGTTTTTTCTTCTCAATCAAAGGACGAACAAAACGACAAAGCGCCAATCCTTTATCAACATTATTTATAATCGAATCGATTTTTTCTCCAAATAACTTATCAATGAATCCGGTTTTTTGAGGCCAACCAATAATTACAAAATCTGCCATCACTTCCTTTGCTGCACGTGCAATCCCACTGGCAGGATTATGATCGATTGTCGTAATTGTATTCACGGTTGACTCGGTTGCAGAGCCTTGATGTATGAATTTCTCGAGCTCTTTTCTATATTTTAAAATATTGAGTTCCGCTTCGTTGTTATTGGGCACGACTGACAATAAAGTAATCGGATTCGTTGAGTTTTTATCTTTGATTATCAAGGCAAAATCTAGAAGGCTTTCAACAATCGCCAAATTGGCCACCGGAATTAAAATCTGTTCATTATAATGGGATTGATTTTTTAATTCTTCCACTGAGACTTCATCTTCTTCACTCAGCGCAATCTTTTTCGCTGCTTTTTCAGCCGCAAAAGAAGCGACTACACAAGTAATTAGAATCAAAATAATCGTTCCGTTTAGAATATTATCATCGAGAATATTCGCATTATACCCCACCAATATCACCGCCAGCGTAGCCGCAGCGTGAGCTCCACTCAATCCAAAAATCAATTGTCTTTGTGCTCCCGAATATTTAAAAATTTTCTGGGTGAAGAAAGCTGCCAACCATTTTCCAAAAATAGCTACCACACTCAGTGTAAGCGCAATGATAATCGCCATCGGACCACTTAAAATCACACTCACATCGACAAGCATTCCCACTGAAATTAAAAAGAAAGGAATGAACAATGAATTTCCAATGAATTCAATCCGATTCATTAAAGCCGAGGAATGAGGAATCAATGGATTCAAAGCCAATCCTGCAACGAAAGCACCAATAATTGGCTCAATCCCTGCTACTTCCGCTAAAAATGCCGCAAAGAAAACCACCGCCAACACAAAAATATAGTGCATATGTTTCTCGCTTTCAAGCTTTCGGAAAAACCATTTGGCAATCCGAGGCATGACCAGAAACATGATGGCAGAAAAAATCGTAAGTGAAATAATCAAACGAAGCCAAAAAGACTGATCCAGACTGCCTTGACTGTTTCCTATGATTACTGCCAAAATAATCAACACCGCTGTGTCGGTCAGAATCGTCCCTCCAACTGTAATCGCCACTGCTTGATTTTTGGCAACGCCCAGTTTACTCACAATCGGATAAGCTACCAGCGTATGGGTCGCAAACATACTCGCCGTCAGAAAACTAGCATTAAAATCATACCCTAAAAGATAATAACAGACTGGAAACCCAACCATTATAGGGATTATAAATGTCAGAAAACCAAAAACTAAACTTTTATTTTTATGAGTTTTGAATTCATTCAAATCCAATTCGAGACCAGCTATAAACATGATATAAAGCAAGCCAATGGTCGAAAATAATTTGATGGCAAAATTATTTTCCAATAGATTGAACCCATAAGGCCCAATGATTACTCCCGAAATAATAAGACCGATAATCCCCGGAATATTTAACCTTTTCAGGAGAATGGGTGCCATCAAGATAATTAACAAGATCAGCGAAAATACCAGAACAGGGTTCTGCAAAGGCAACTCAAACTCTCCTGCTAAATGGTTAAAAAACTCATTCATACGCTCTTATATCGGTTCAACAAGATTCAAATTCAATAAACACCTACTGAATTTTGAAATTTCTTAATTGCAATGATAATAAAATCCTTTTAAAATCAATTGCGGTGACTAAAATCAGCTTTTCTTTTTTCGAGAAATGCAGCAACGCCTTCTTTGAAATCAGCCGTCTCAAATAATTCTCCGAAACTCTTGATTTCCAAATCAAATCCAGAATCCGAATCACTCGCATTCAAGGTTTGAATTGCTTTGGCAATTGCTGTAGAGGAATTGGAAGCAATTTTTGTGGCGATTGTTTGGGCTCTTTCAAGCAATTCAGCTTGGGAAACCACTTCGTTGACCAATCCGATTTCATAAGCACGCTGAGCTGAAATCATTTCTGCCGTGAAAATCATCTGAGCTGCACGTCCTTTTCCGACCAGTTTTGGCAAACGCTGAGTTCCTCCATAACCCGGTATCAATCCCAAGGTTACTTCAGGTAATCCCAAACGCGCATTGTCAGAAGCAATTCGGAAATGGCAAGACATGGCAAGCTCCAATCCTCCGCCCAATGCAAATCCATTTACGGCCGCAATAACGGGTTTGGATAAATTTTCGATTTTATCAAACACACGCTTTTGCCCTTCTCTGGACAATAATTCACCTTCTCGTCCATCAAAATCACTGAACTCCTTGATGTCAGCTCCTGCTACAAATGATTTTTCACCCGAACCTGTCAGTATGATGACACGGATTTCGGGATTGCTTTCTGCGGCCTCCAAAAACAAGCTTAGTTCGTTCAATAATTCTTTGTTCAACGCATTCAAAGCCTCCGGGCGATTCAATGTAACGACAGAAATATTGTTTTCAGTTTTAACAAGTAAATGATTATAATCCATGAATTCTAATTTTTGCTTAAAAATAAGGAATTCAGAAAAGCCGAAAAAATTTTGGCAGATTCATTTAATTAAATTTACTTTGCAACTCAAAGTTCTTTTAAAATGAATTCAAATCCACATCAAGAATTAAAAGAGATTCGTTCGCTCATGGAGCGAAGCAGTCGTTTTATGTCGCTCAGTGGCTGGACAGGAATCATGGCCGGCACTTATTCGCTTCTCGGTGCATTGGCTGCCTATTATGTGATTTTTCAAATCAAATTCAGCCCTGCCTCCATCCCAAGCGAAGTAGAAATTTATGGTTCGGGAAGAGCGGTTCATTACAATTACAGCGATTCTACTTCAGAACTATTTTCCACACAAAATCTTTATTTGTTGGGAATTGCAATTTTGGTGATCATTTTATCTGCCGCCACCGCTTTTTATCAATCTTCGATAAAAGCTCGACACCAAGGCGTCCAACTCTGGAATTCCACGACACGAAGATTATTTGTGCAAGTTTCGATTCCGCTTGTAGCCGGTGGTTTGTTTTGCATCGCACTTCTTTATTATGGAAATTCGGGATTGATTGCGCCTGCGATGTTGATTTTCTACGGAATGGCTTTGCTGAACGGAAGCAAATACACATTGAAAGAATTCCATTCGCTGGCTTTATGTGAAATTGCATTAGGACTGATTTCCTTGTTTTTCGTCGGATATGGTTTGTATTTTTGGGCAATCGGATTTGGTGTTTTACACATCATTTATGGAATTTTGATGCAAAAGCGATACAAATGAGTCTCATTGAAGGGCTAAATAAAAACTTTGAAAACCGCGTACGACTTGGTCTGATGTCCGTACTGATGGTCAATGATTGGATGGATTTTACCGAGATGAAAGAATTGCTGGATGTAACTGACGGTAATCTGGCAAGTCATTCATCGGCATTGGAAAAAGCAGAATACATCGAAATCAAAAAAGAATTTGTGGGCAAAAAACCCAAAACCTCTTATCGGGTTACACAAAAAGGTCGCGAAGCTTTCCAAACGCATTTGGCGGCATTGGAAAAGCTTTTGGGAAGTTAAATTCGAACCTCGAAGTTCGAATTTCTTGAAAATAAATAATATAATATGAATTCAAAAATTACTCAAAACAACAATAGCCTGATAGTTATTTTCTTATGCGCTTTGGGACTGCTATTGATTCCCCTGATTGCGATGCAGTTTACAAAAGAAGTGAACTGGACTTTTTCCGATTTCCTGATGATGGGAATTCTTCTTTCCAGCACCGGACTAATCATCGAATTGATTTTGAGGAAAATTAAAACGAAACGACAGCGAATTATTTTATGCACAGTCGCAGTCTTTGTTTTCGTATTGCTTTGGGCTGAAATGGCAGTTGGGATTTTCAATTCTCCCATCGCAGGTTCTTAAAAAATTTTACACCTCAACTTTGAAATTCAAAGTAAATGAAAAAGACGAAATTCATCCGAAAAGCAATATTATTTCTAACGCTTACAGGCAGTGCAATGTTTTATTATGCATGGCAAATCGAACCTTTTGATGTAGAATTTGTAGAGTTGGAAATGGAGATCGAAAATCTTCCCCAAGAGCTGGAAGGGAAAACCCTGATGCAAATCAGCGATACGCACATCGGCGATCGGTTTGATTACAAATATCTGATTGAAAATTTTCAAAAAGCACAGCAAATGAACCCCGATATTGTGGTTTACACAGGTGATTTTCTGGCCTATAAATCCCCGAAACAATTTCAACAACTGGCAGAAGTTTCTCCTCATTTTGTGAAAGGAAAACTGGGGACAATTGGAGTTTTGGGCAATCACGATTACGGCAAAAACTGGGCAGAGCCCGATGTAGCAAACCGAATTGCAAGAGATTTGGAAACCGCCGGAATTCAGATTCTTCGCAACGAATCTCTGGAAGTTCAAGGTTTAACCATTTTGGGAATGGATGATCTTTACGGCACTCATTTCGAAGGAGAAAAACTAATGAAAACCTATCGAAAATCAGCTGCCAACTTGGTTCTTTGTCATAATCCCGACGCACTGGATTTACCAATTTGGAATGATTATCGGGGTTGGATTTTATCGGGTCACACCCATGGCGGACAAGTTAAATTGCCATTTTTTCGTCCGCCCGTTTTACCTGTAAAAAACAAAAACTATTCATCGGGAAAGATTGAGCTGAATGATGGGCGAACTTTGTACATCAACCGTGCATTAGGACACACATATCAAATCCGATTTAATGTAAGACCTGAAATCACTTTGTTTAAACTGAAAGCTAAAAAAATTTAACAATATACTTTGAATTTCAAAGTTCTTTAAAAAAAGAATTATGAATCATAGATTAAATCTTATGTTGTGGCTCTACGATTGGTCACAGATTTTTTACGCCCAATTTTTCAAGCGAAACAAAAAGGCTTGGGGAATTTCCAAGCAGGAATTTTTGTTATATCCCGAAGGAACTTTGGGAAAAGCTTTGGGTGAATTCTATTTATCGAAAGGTTTTTCGGTTATGCCCAAACTCGAAAACCACGATGTTTTTCATATTTTGACGGACACTGGAACGGAAATTCAGGATGAAATTGCCATGCAATATTTGCTTTTCGGAAATGGGAAATTGAGTTTGTATATGTTTGCGATGATCGGATTCGGGACGGTTCTCTACCCTGAATTTTTGATATATTATTTAAAATCGTATCGGAAAGGAAAATCCATGCAGAAATTTTACGATTGGGAATTCAAGGAACAACTGGACAGCTCTCTGATTTATTTGAAGGCTTTCATCCGATCCAAAAATCATCTCTTCATCTGATTTTTAACGAATTTAGGTTAAAACTTAACAGTATCAGGTTTTGAAAGCTGGCATAGGTTTTCCTAACTTCGCAACAAATTTTTTTAATGGAAGCAATTGAGTCGCTAATTGATTTTGTTCTACATATTGACCAACATTTAGAATACTTCATCAACACCTATGGGTATTGGGTTTATGCCATTTTATTTCTGATTGTTTTTGTGGAAACCGGAGTAGTAGTCATGCCTTTTTTACCGGGCGATTCTTTGTTGTTTGCAGCGGGAATGTTGGCTGCTCAGCAAAACGATTTGAACGTTTGGATTGTCATTGGATTATTACTTATTGCAGCGATTTCAGGCGATTCCCTCAACTATTCGATAGGACAAAAATTTGGTATGAAAGTCACGCGGATTAAGATTTTCGGGAAACAGTTTGTGCAACAAGAACACATCGACAAAACCCATTCTTTTTATGAAAAATACGGAAGCAAAACCATTGTCATCGCCAGGTTTGTACCGATTGTTCGAACGCTTGCTCCTTTCGTAGCGGGCATTGGTCGGATGAGTTATAAAACCTTTATTACTTATAATATTTTGGGTGCAATTCTTTGGGTGGTGGGCGTTACACTTGTCGGCTATTTCCTTGGAAACATCCCAATCATCAAAGATAATTTCTCCAAAGTTGTCATCGGAATCATCATTATTTCCCTTCTTCCAATTGTTTACGAAATCATCAAAGAGAAATATTTCAACAAGGAAAAAGCAGCTTAATTTCTAGAACTTTTTTCAAGATTTGAACGCTTTTTATTTGGATTTAAATTTCAATAAAGTTTCTTTGGTAAAATCTGAAAGCACGAGTCTTCCGCTCATTTCGGCTCTTTCTTCCATGAGTTTGGGCAGATGATCGGTTCCTTGCCAGAAAATGGATTTCAAATCGCGCATGGCTTCGAGGCTATAAACCGAAAGTTCACGTGCAAACTTCATTGTTTCTTCTTGACAAGTTTCGGCATCGGTAAACACATGGTTGTAAATTCCTTTTTCTTTCAACCATTGCGGCGATTTCCATTCGGTCGGATTCATGGTCATTTCCGAAAAAGCAGTAATCCCAATTTTTCGTGTAATCGCTGGTTCAATCACAAAAGGTCCAATCCCTATCGATAATTCACTCAAACGCGCCGATGCATTTTCATCGGCCAGCGCATAATCACAAGCCGAAGCCAGACCTACTCCACCGCCCACTACCTTGCCGTTGATACAACCAACGATGAATTTCGGACAGCGACGCATCGCCAAAATCACATTGGCAAATCCTAAAAAAAACTTTTTGCCTTTTTCAAATTCATCAATCGTCAATAATTCATCAAATGAAGCTCCGGCGCTGAAAACTTTCTCTCCTGCGCTTTTCAAAATGATGATTTTCACCTCGTCGTTTCGTCCCAAATCATCAAAAACTCGAATCAATTCGCTAAGTTGAGTACTCGGAAATGAATTGCTTTTTGGATGATAGAATTCCACCGTTGCTATGTTTTGAATTATATCTGATTTGATGTAATAAGATTCCATTTTCTTCTTTTTTAAAATTAATTCTCGGTGTTGTAGTACAATTTATAAAACTTTTTGCCTTCCTCGTCCGTACCTTGTTCGATCATTTGTCGGTTTCCATGCACGTAAATATGGAAATTTTTATCGAGCTTGATGATGCTTTTGAAAAATCTTGCTTGTTTTTTAACTGCGTTTTTGGATATTTCAAAATGATCGTTTACATCGACTTCATAAACTTCCTCGTATCTTTTTTTATAATCATCGAAACTTTGTTTCAATTCTTCTTGCGCTAAAACTTGGTCCGCAAAATCATTTAATTCAAACACTTCCGATTCCTTAAAAAACTTCATAGTATTATTTAATAAATCCACCTGATCTACTTTTGAGACCTCAAATTCTTCAGGTAATTTATCCATCACATAACTTTTGCAAAGGTTCAATGTGTTTTCGGTATCGAAATATTCATTTTTAATTTGAGAAACTTTTAAAAACTCATCGTTCCACAATCCAAATTCCTCTCCTTTCCCATTATCAATGGAAGCTACCATATATCCGTCATCTTCACATCGGTTAAAAACCAAACAGGCTTTATCGATTTTTGACAAAGCAATTCCTTCTTCTGTCCAGATTTCGTAGGCATTTTCATTGGGTTGCACTTTTAAAATCCTTTCTTTTGACTCGGATTTATAAATTCCGATGGCACGGGCATTTTCACCATCTACCAAAGCATCGGGAAAGAAAACGACGAAGAGATTTCCACCTTTTCCTTTTGGGTGTGAAGTTGTTTTAAAAAGTTGTTCTGCGATTTGTACGGATTGTGTCAACAATTGCGTGGGATCTTCAAAAATTTGTTTTACCGATCCAAATACCGGATTTTCTTCCGTATGGAATTGAAAATACTCATCGGTTTTAAAAGGTTTTGTAAAAAAATTGTACAAAGTATCGCTTAATTCGGGTGGATAAAAACTCAGGGTTTTAGAAAGGTGAATATCCTCTTCCAAAGCTCGATTTCCTACTCGGTGAACTACTAAATCAAAGGTTTCTTCCGGATTTATAAAATGCATTTTTCTGAATATTAAGACAGCGAAATTAAGACTTAAACTGGGAAAGAAAAAAGATTCAAATCAGGCATTTTTAAATAATTTATTAAATTTCGATATTGGCTTTGGAGGTTTGGGATTTTATTCTACCTTAGCCACCTATCCTAATTATCACAGTCCACGCAATTTATCTTTTGACTAGAAAAAGAGAGGTTAATCTTTTTCTTTAATTTAATAATTAGGATTATGAAGTTTTTATATAAAACAGCTTCTTACCTCCTTTTAAACCTAATTTTCGTTTCAGCCTCCGCACAGGAATTCGTCCCCCCAGCTGACAGTTTCAACGGAGAATCCTTCCAAATCTCTCAACCGATTTCAGAGGGTGAATTTCCATCGTTGAACTTGTCAGAAAACCAAAATTCCACTGGTTATTTGCGCGCTCCCAATAGTTATATTTACAATTTGGATTTGGTCGAAGCTCATCAGTATTCGGGATTGAAAATTCCGGTAAAAAAAGCCTTTGATATTTGGGAAAGTCCGGATTGGTTTCTCAACGAGGCATTGCCTCTAGGAGAGCTATCGGCTTATCTTTTTTGGGAAGACATTCCGGGACTTATCGAAGAAGTGGAAATGGAATCGGCTTCCAATCCTGAAAATTCCAAAATCATCGTGAAAATTAATTCCAATAAAGGCAAAGGAAATGCGGTTGTTTCATTGCATCTGGGTTCTCATGGAAATTCAGAAGATCCCATTGTCTGGAGTTGGCATATTTGGGTTACGGACAATCCCTCCAACGGAGTTTCATTTGGCCAAGGTTTGGAAACCGACCTCAATGGTACGCCGTTTGAGCCACATTATATGGATCGAAATCTCGGTGCGATTGAAAGTGAAATTCTGGGAGATAACTGGCATCGAAACGCAGGACTTCTGTACCAATGGGGACGAAAAGACCCCATTCCTTCAATGGTAAATAAAGATTTTTCATTTTATGAATTAAATGGTTTGGTAGGCTATATGCGAAACCGTGAAGGAATTCATTTTGGAAATATTTTACCGGAAGTCAACCGACCGTATGCAGATATTTCTGATAATTTAAAATATTCGGTTCGAAATCCAATTGATTACCTCATCAATGAAGATTCGGGTACTTGGTTTTCTTCTCAACAATACCGTGTCCCTCATTCCAATCCTCAAGAAGTCATTGCTTGGGATTTATGGAGTGACAATAGACGCGGTGAAAATTCTAATGCCAATAGTAGCATTCCTGAAGTCAAAGAAGACAGTCGTTCTTACGAGCTTAAATCCCCTTATGATCCTTGTCCTAATGGTTGGAGAATTCCTTCTTATCTAGGGCGAGTGACAACGAATAATAATTTAAGTCCATGGGGTAGAAAAAACAGCGGCGGAAATGATGACACCAATCCTTCCCGCAATAGTTTTTATCCGCATACCGAAAACTCTGCTATCATCGATGCTCAAGTTCATAGTGGTTTGGGAATTGACTTCACGGATGCTTATGATTCAAATTCCAACTCGAGAGATATAGGGAAATTCCCTATGACAGGTTACTATGTCCGATATCTCCAAAATGGTACAGCCCGAGTGGTTTATCAGGACGAAGCGGCGATTGCTGCCATTTGGTCGGCCACTTATGCATTGGGTGGCGCCAGGTATTTACGAGTGGTTACCGACCCCATGCGTCCGGATATTGGAGAATTTGGACTGAATCAAATTATGATCAATCAAACCACATTCAGCATGGAAGCCCTTGCCGTTCGTTGTATGAAAGACCCCAATCATTTGCACATCGGTGATTTCCCTACAGAATATATTTCAGCAACGAAAGAATATTTTACAGACGGCCTTCAGAATCCGAATAGTTATATCATCCAAGGTGAAACAGAATTATTGATTCCAGTCAATAAGGCTTTTTCGGCTTATGAAAAGTTATTTCCCAACGAAGAAAACCTCCCGAATGATCAATTGGTCGCAAATGTTTATTGGACAGACAATCCTGAAATGGTGCATAGCCTCCGATTAATTGGAGAAGGTGATTCGCGACAAAAGTTGATTCGAGTAGAATTGAATCCTAATCAAAAAGGAAATGCTGTGGTTTCGCTTCACAATGGTTCGGTGAACAATCCAGTTTATTGGAGCTGGCATTTATGGGCAGCAGCAGATGAAATTCAGAAAATCACATATGTAAATCAGGAGATTTTACCAGCTGAATATCATTTTGTAAATGCAACGGGAAGTGAAAATCCGGCTTTGACCACGGTTTTTATGGATCGAAATTTAGGGGCTTTGCATGATTTGCCTATTGAAATCAAAGAATATCCTGAGCTTCCCGAATTGCTCCAAGAAGTTGAACTTTCGGGTGGGCTTCATTACCAATGGGGTAGAAAAGATCCAATTCCTTCTTTCCGATATGTGGGAGGCAAAGAATACGAAATTTACAAAGGCGTTTCGGTGGATTCGAACGGAATTGTTTCCTATTCAACTCTAAATCAACTGAACCATCAAAATCAATTCACAGAAACTTATTCGGAATACGAAACTGCTTTCCGACCGAATGCATCGGATGACAAACACAAAAAGGCCGATAAAGTTCTTCAGTATGCTGTTCAAAATCCACTCACCTATTTACATCATTCCACTACAGCGAATTCCGACTGGATTTCAGATGAATTTGCACTTTTGCCCGAACGTTGGGGGCATGGCCTTGACAAATCCATTTACGATCCTTGTCCGGAGGGATGGCGTATTCCCGATACTTTTAGGGTGTATGAAAACGGGCGCGGAAGTTCGCCTTGGTACAATGGGGAAAAATTAGGCTCCTTGCAAGGAAATCCACAATTTATAGGAAGTCACTACGGAGGATCCTTTTTTCATCATGACCATCAAGCAATAGGTTGGTTTTTCACCGACAATGAATATGAAATTGGGCATTTCCCTACTACCGGGATGATAGGGAAATTCTCACCGAATTCCATTGGTGGAACCAGCATCAACCAAGCGATCACTGGAATTTGGACAGCTGCTCTGACCCAACAATTGAAAGGACACGCACTTGCTATGTCAATAGGTAGAATCGACGGAAGCGACCACAAAATGATAGCCACCGGAAATACTTCGCCGGCTTATGGCTTAAATGTCAGATGTGCCATCGACAGACCTCGTTATGAAGGTTATGTAGGGGAAGATTATTTCAATTTATCCATTCGGGATTTTAGTCAAAACGCAAAAGAGAATTTCAAAATTTTCCCCAATCCGGTGAAAGATATTTTGAATGTTTCTTCAAAATTAAATCTAAGAATTGAAATTTATAATTTGGAAGGACGACTTATCAAGAAAGAAATTTTCCAGAACAGCAAAGTCAATTTGAGCGATTTACAAAAGGGAGTTTACATCGGACTGATTTATGAAAACGGGAAAAATGAATTTACGACAGTGAAAATCATCAAAGAATAAAACCTAAAAACTCACTCGAAATCCGACACCTCGGACGCTTTCGATTTGAAGGCTTTCGTCCTCAGAAAGGTGTTTTCGCAAACGACTGATAAATACATCTAAACTTCTTCCCGAAAAGAAATCGCTTTCCTCCCAGAGATGATTGAGAACTTCTTCTCTTTTGATGATTCGGTTTTTGTTTTGATATAAAAAAAGAAGCAGTTGGGATTCTTTTTCGGTCAGATTCCGCGTAAATTTCTCAGTTTGCAAAGTCAAATTTTCCGGGTCGAAATTCAATTTACCCAATGATATCACTTGGGCTTTTGGGATTTCTGATTTGAAATTTCGTTTGAGAATATTTCGAATTCGCAGTATCAACTCGTCCGCATCAAAAGGTTTACTAATGTAATCCTCAGCTCCCAACTTCAAACCTGTCAAAACATCTTCTCTCATCTTTCTTGCCGTCACAAACAAAAACGGTAAATCCGGATGGGAATCCCGAAGTTTTTGCGCCAAAATAAATCCATCTTCTTTCGGCATCATCACATCCAAAATCGCAATGTCGAATTTATTTTCTTTTAGTTCATTTCTTGCCTCCACTCCATTAAACACCCTAAGGACTTGAAAATCATTTAACTCCAAATACTGCTTGAGTAAATTACCCAAATCCAAATCGTCTTCTACTATTAAAACTCGTATCATATCGGCAATTCTATGATGAACTTACTTCCTTCGCCCTGTTTCGATTTTACCGAAAGTTTTCCACCCAAATTTTCAGTTAGTTTCCGACTCAAATACAAACCCAATCCTAAGCCTTTCGTATCGTGCGAATTCCCTTCGGAAATCCGATAAAATTTATCGAAAATCCGAGATTGTTCTTTGAGCGGAATTCCCTTACCTAAATCTTTTATTTCAATGAAATAATTTGATCCTTCCTGATAAGATTTCAAAGAAATTTCTGTATCCGGCGAACTGTATTTCTGGGCGTTTTCCAATAAATTTTGTAGGATGCGCTCCAGTTGAACTCCATCCGTATTTAGATAAATTTTACGGGAATCAATTTCCCTACGAAAAGGATGTTTTTCGAAATGAAAATCATCAGTCATTTGTTTCAGAAAAGAATTTATTTCGATGCTTGATTTTTCCGATGTTTGGTCTAATGAAGTTTCCATCACCCGATCCACAATTGATTGGAGGCGTTTATTTTGCCGATCCAGTGCAGAGTAGATTTCATTCCTTTTCTTCTCATCTTTTGAGATTTCATCTTTCTGCAAGGATTTCACAATCAGATTAAGCGAAGCAAGCGGTGTCTTCAATTCATGAGTTATATTGTTTGCCAAATCCGTTTTTATTTCTGCGATTTTTTTCTGTTTGAAGAGGGAACGAAACATATAGAAAAACAAAATTATAACGGCCAGAAGCAAACCAACTGCGGCGATTAAAATCCATTTCATACGTGAAAAAACCACATATTGCCAGTTGCTGATATCCACATCCACGGTATGTCGCATCAAAAGCGAATACCTATCGTCTTGTAAGTTCCCCAAATCATCATCGTTTTGATGAATTTTATTGATATACCAATTCCCATGACTGAGATTGATGGCTTCTTTGGATTTGAAATCTTCACCATAATAAACCAATGGTTTTTCGGAAGCACTCAAAATGGTATCATTTATAGAGTCATTTCGGAAGAGAATTTCAGTGTATTGATATCGCAAAGGATGTTCTTTTAAGATTGGATAATCTTTCTCTTGAGATTTTAAAAATTCGTTCCCTATTCTTCGAATGGAATCGGTTTTGGCTTGAACTAATTTTTTGAATTCTTCGGCAGAAATACTTGCATCTAATTTTTTAAAAATCAGGTTTTTGATGGATTCTTGTAAACTATCCTGCCAGACATCCAATTCTTCGGCATCCGAAACGACCGAAACTGAATCTCGAATTTCAATTACATAATTCCGCTTTTCCAAATGATAAACATTTGAAACCAAGTAATATTGGATGGAAATCAATCCAACCAAAATCACAACACAACTCACCGCCAAGATGCGGATTTGATTTTTAAAATTCACAAAACAAAATTAGTCAGGAAAACTAAGTTATGGAGAACCTTTTGGGGCATTAACCCTTCATTAACCTTCGATTAACCCAATTTCAAAAGATTTCAAGGGAATTTCGCATCAGAATTTAAAATAAAAATCAAATGAAAAAATCAGTATTTATCGCATTCTTCACTTTATTTAGTGTAGTGAATTTTGCTCAGGAAACCACGAAATCCAATCATATAAGCAATCATTCCAATACTTCGATTTCGTCCAGTTCCACCAATAAAAAATTTTCTTATTCAGCTCAATTCAGTAATTCCGAAAAAGATCCTGAAATCCAAGAATTGATTCAAACCACGTTGGGAACTCCAACTGAACAAAGCAAAAGATTTTTGATTTGGGAAGGAAAAGGATACAGCGTAGAGTTTCGGACTGGAAAGGTCAGCGTTGAATTGGAGAAAGAACGAACCACAAAGTCCGTTCAATTGAAATTGGAAAATCTGGGAGAGGAAATTTCCAAAATTTTGGACAGTCCCAAAACACCGGAACCTCCGCAAACAAAATAAAATTGAGTTTTTAATTCTATCGTGTAACAATTCTTTTCACCCTTCGTCTTTTTTAAAAATTAATTCATGTCACCGATCATTCGTTTCTCTCTTGTTCTTTTTTTAATTTTATTTGGAATAAACTGTTTTGCCCAAAAGGACAGTATTTCCAGAAAGAAAATCCATATTTCCAAAGTTTTCGATGCACCTAAAATCGATGGAATTCTAGATGATTTGGCATGGGAAGGAGCGTCGATCGCAACTGATTTTGTGGAAAGAGTTCCCCAAAATGGACGAGCAATTCCTGACAGTTTGCACACAGAAGTAAAAATTATATACGATGATTTGGGAATTTATTTGGGTGCGACGATGTACGATCCCGAACCTGAAAAAATCCAAAAGGAATTAACGGAACGCGATGGAATCGGCAACGATGATTTTTTCTTTATTTTATTGAATGGTTACAATGATTATCAGCAAAGTTTGCAATTCCTTGTGACGGCTGCCGGCGTTCAATACGACGCCAAAATGACCAATGGAAATGAAGATTCGTCTTGGAATGGGGTTTGGTACAGCGCAGTAAAAATCAATTCCGATAGTTGGGTCGCTGAAATTTTCATCCCCTATTCCGAAATTCGATTTCCCGAAAAAGACCTTCAGATTTGGGGTTTGCAAATGGAAAGAGAATTCAGGAGAACAAGAACTCGGTACAGCTGGAATTTCGTGGACAATTCCAAAGGAAGTTTTTCGATTTACGATGGTGAAATTCATGGAATCCAAAACATCGATTCGCCTGTTCGACTTTCCTTTCAGCCCTATCTTTCGGGGTATTTAAATGATTACGATGGCGAATCGGAATTTGTGTTCAACGGTGGAATGGATTTGAAATATGGAATTAATGACGCATTTACGCTTGATATGGTTTTGATCCCGGATTTCGGACAAACCAAATTCGATCCTTCGGTTTTAAATCTGACCGCTTTTGAAACTCAATATGCCGAACAACGACCTTTTTTCACCGAAGGAACCGAATTGTTCAGCAAAGGAAATTTGTTTTATTCCCGTCGAATTGGTGAAAGCCCAGAATTTTATCCCAATTTATCCGAAACCGATGAAATTCTTGATTTCCCGGCAAAAGTGGATTTGATCAATGCCTTGAAAGTTTCAGGCAGAACTTCTAAAAATCTGGGAATTGGAATTTTTAATGCGATTACCGAAAAAACCTATGCGAAAGTAAAAAATACCGAAACCGATGAAATTCGCAAAGAAGTTGTGGAACCTTTGACCAATTACAATGTCATCGTTTTGGACCAAAGATTTGGTCAAAATAATTCGGTTTCTTTTGTGAATACCAATACAATTCGTGAAGGAAATTTCCGTGATGCCAATGTTTCGGGACTTTATTTTGATTTGACCAATAAGAAAAATACTTGGAATTATTGGGGAAATGCCGAAGCAAGTTGGGTGAAGAACTCTGAAACAAAATTTGGAATGGAAGGAAATCTTGCAGCTGCCAAAATTAGTGGAAAACATCGCTATCAGGGAAGTGTTTTCTTTCGAACCATGGATTACGATATCGATGATTTAGGCTATACCGGTCGTACAAATTACATTAATTATTATGGCTATTACGGGTATCGGATTTTACAACCGACCGATGTTTTTAATAATATAAACCTGAATTTCAATCTAAATTATACCCGAAGACTCGAACCCGATTTGTACAATAATTTTGTGTTCAATTTCAATTCAAGCTTTACTACGAAGAAGTATTTCAACTTTGGCGGCGGATATGAATTTATTCCTATGGAATGGAACGATATTTACGAACCCCGAATTCCAGGACATCATGTAAAGGTTCCGGCTTACTACAATCCATGGGTTTGGATTTCAACCGACTATAGAAAAAGATTGGCTCTGGACATAACATTAGATTGGTACAAATACGATCAAGCCGGAAGAGGAGAATTGGTTATGAATTTTTCACCCCGATTTCGCGTTTCAGACAAATGGAAACTTTATTTATTTACTCAAACTACTCTTTCTGACAAAGAACAAGGATTTGTTTCCTATGATGGAACCAATATTTATTTTGGGGAACGCGACCGCAATACAGTGGAAACCTCTTTGGAGTCCCAATATATTTTCAATGATAAAATGGCTTTAAATCTTGCCTTTCGACATTATTACACCGATGTGACCTATGATAAATTTTTCAATTTGGAAAACGATGGAAGCCTTAGTCCAAACAATTCCTACAATGAAAACCACAATGCCACCTACAATAGTTGGAACATCGATTTGCGCTTTAGTTGGTGGTTTGCGCCGGGAAGTCAGTTGAGTTTACTTTACAGAAACTCGATTGAGAGCTACGAGGAAATTTCCAATCTGTCTTTTCGAAATAATTTCGACTCTATGTTTTCTCAACCTCAACTCAATAGCTTCTCCATCAGAATCAGTTATTATCTGGACTACAACCGCATGAAAAACTGGTTTAAAAAGAAACCGGAAATCCAAGAATCCATGGGACTGAATTCGTATCGGGACTACAAAAATTTCAATCATAAAAGAAAGGGTTTTTAATCTTAAATTTTCATAAGTTTACTCAAAATAAATTATGAATCCAACGCTGAGAAATATACTTGCAGTCATTGCAGGCTGGATTGTAGGTAGCGTCGTAAACGCTGGCATAGTGGTTTTAGGTCAACGTATTTATCCAATTGCAGGCATTAAGGCAAAGAGTTCTGATGAACTTGCTGCAATCATGCTGGGACTGGATTTTAATTATTTCATTTTCCCATTTTTAGCGCATGCATTAGGAACCTTAGTAGGCTCTATTATAGCCGCCTCCACTGCAGTCAGTCAGAAAATGAAATCAGCAATGGCTGTCGGAGTTTTATTTCTCATTGGAGGTATAATCGCTTGTTTTATGATACCTGCTCCGAACTGGTTCATCGCTACGGATTTGATTCTTGCTTATATCCCGATGGCTTGGATTGGCGGAAAAATTGGGAAGAGGATTTCTTTCAAATAATTTATTTCGAAATTTAATTCCCTTTAAGCTCTCAAAATTCAGTGGAAATCCAAAGCCTTGTTTAAATTTGCTTTGATTTAATTGCTAAACGTGGCCGAAAAACGCATTTTTTCACTTATTGGAATTTTTATCCTGATCAATCTTTTTCAAGCTTTTATCACACCGATTTCGGAAGATGAAGCTTATTATTGGGTTTGGTCGCAAAATCTGGATTGGGGTTATTTTGATCACCCGCCGATGATTGCCTGGTGGATTTCGGCTGGATATAATTTATTCCAAAACGAGCTGGGTGTACGGCTTCTGACGGTTTTGCTCAACGGTTTCAGTCTTTATTTTTTGTGGAAAATTTTATTACCCAAAACCAACCGAGAATTCCAATTATTTTTCTTGATTTGGGGATCGGTTTTGGTTTTTAACGTTTTCGGATTTTTGGCAACGCCCGATGCGCCCTTACTTTTCTTCACGATTTCTTATTTGTTTTCGCTCAAGAAATTTTTAGAACAAACTTCGGTTTTCGCCACCTTTTTATTAGGGATTTCCTTTGCAGGACTGATGTATAGCAAGTACCACGGAATTTTAGTGATTGTCTTTACTTTATTGCCTCTTTGGAAATTATTAGGAAGAAATCCAAAATTTTATCTGGCGGTTTTGGGAAGTTTGGTTTTGTATTTCCCTCATATTTTCTGGTTGATTCAAAACGAATTCGTCCCAATTCACTATCATTTTCTGGAAAGAAGTTCAGACGAAACCTTCGAATTCCGTAAACTTTTCAATTACCTGGGAATTTATTTTCTGGGAGCTGCACCATTTCTGAGTTATTTTATTTTTACTTCGGTTTTTCGTTTTCGATCCGATCAGCCGTTTTGGAAAAGCATTTGGGCATTGGCTGTTTTGCCTGGAATTTTCTTTTTTCTATCGATTTTCAAGGACAATGTTCAGCCGCAATGGTTGCTCATCAGCTTTCTTGCAATGGCTTTGCTGATGTATCGACATTATCATGAAAAAAATCTGAAATGGGTTTTCAACCTTGGATTTGCAGGTCTTGTTTTGGTTTTGATTTTGAGAATTCTCATTGTACTACCGGGAATTTCGCCATTGTACAAGAATGAAAATTTCGGAAAAGAAGCCGGAAGTTTTCAGGTCGAAAATGCGATTTTTGAAAAATACCAAGAAGCTTCGGTTTATAAATTTTTCAATCCTGAAAAAAATGTGGCGGTTCATCGCACCCTCGGAAATCGTCATAGTCAATACAGTTTATGGAATTGGGAAGAAAATTTTCACGGTCAAACCATAACTTATATTTCGCCTTGGGTCAAAGCGGAAAACTCTTTCGTCGGCTATAAAAATCGGGATTATTACCTGAAAGAAATTCAGAATTACCAGACTTATCATTTGATTGAAATTGAAACAATTGAAGGAATTTCAGCAAAGCCAAATGAACGAATTCAACTTAAAATCAACATCCGAAACGGTCATAAACGACCAATAAAAATCGGCGGAAATTCGGAGTTAAAGCTCAATGTAAATTATTACCAAAACTTACAATATGAAATTCTTTATTCGACCGAAATTTTGACGGAAGAATTCGAACTTCAACCCGCTGAAGAAAAAGAACTTCAAATCGAATTTCAAAATATATCTGAAAAAGAAAAATACAAAGCAGCAATTGGAATTCAATATACTAAAGTCGGTACGACTTATTTGTCTGATGAGTTTTTAATCAATGTTTTATAACTTACTGAATTCCTCTCTCATTTAGCCATTTTCTGTATTTGGCAGCATTTCTTTTATGCTCTTCGTAATTGCTTGTAAAACTATGATAACCGGGTCGATCTGGATCGGCACAGAAATAAACAAAACTATGCTCTTCGGGATTTAAAACAGCATCCACTGCTGTTAGATTGGGTAAACAAATCGGCGCAGGCGGAAGCCCATACACCCGATAAGTATTGTACTCAGAAGGAGTCGCCAAATGTCCGTGACGAACTCTTTGAATTCGATGATTAAATCCATTTTGTAGTCGATAAGCATAAACCGAAGTAGGGTCAGCTTCCAAACGCATTCCTCTCTCCAAACGATTTAGGTACGCACGCGCTACTTTGGGTTGTTCATCCGCCTTCGAAGCTTCCATTTGCACGATGGAAGCCAGAGTAAATACTTCCAATGGGGAGAAATTCATGGCTTCGGCTTTTTGCTGTCGTTCTTCTGTCCAAACCTTGTCAAATTCATTCATCATTCTTTCGACAAATTCTGTCCCATTTGTAGGCCAGAAATAAAAATAGGTATTGGGAATGAAATAGTATTTCACCGTTTCAGCAGTCAGTTCGGGGTTATTTTCTTGCGCCCATTCAATGATAGCTTCTACAATCTGCGTGGAATCGGCTTCGATTTGTTTGGAAACTGAACCGGCCAGATGAAAAATTGTAGGCTCATTATTGATTCTCAATTTTACCTGTTCCTGACTTCCCGAAATCAATCGATTCAACAAATCTTTATTGGTTTCACCTTGAATCAATTTAAACTTTCCGGCTTTAATTTTTTCCGAAAAATCTTTTGAATCAGCATACGATTGAAAACTCTTTAGGTTTTCCAATTTAGGTCGAAGTGAATCCAAAACTTCCTGATAAACAGCACCCGAACGGATGTACAAAAAGCCATCTTCCTTCACATTGGTTTCCATTCCCTGAAAAAAAGAACATCCAGTCATCAAAATACCGGACAAAAAAACAAGAAAAAAACGGGTGATAAATTTCAAATTATTATTCATTTCAACTGCTTCCTTTAGCAATATTTATTCCACTTCTATTAATCCTTTGAATACAAATTCCGCCGGGCCACTCAGCCAAACATTTTCAAATCCTCCCGAAGGATTTTTGAAAAACTTCACCCTTAATTCACCTCCTTCCGCATAAACTACAACCTCATCGGAATTCACTTTTCCAGCTTCGTAGGCAGCAATAGCCGCAGCGGTAACGCCCGTCCCACAAGCCAAGGTTTCATCCTCTACCCCTCTTTCGTAGGTTCGGATTTTCAAGGCATTTCCAGGGAGAGTTTCCACGAAATTCACATTGGTTCCTTCATTAAAATAAGGAGCTCCATAGCGGATAATCCTTCCATAATTGGGAACATCGACATCGTCCACCACTTGCACAAATTCCACATGATGAGGCGAACCTGTATTTAAAAAATAATGCGTGGGGAGTTTTTCCACCGAAACTACATTTGACATTTTTAAATGGATAATTTCATTCTCAATCCGTGCTTCATGAAAACCGTCAATTGCCTGGAATTTGGCTGTATCCTGGATGATTCCCAAATCGGAAGCAAATCGAACGATACATCTTCCGCCATTTCCGCACATCGTACTGACTTGGCCATCGGAATTAAAATAAACCATCTGAAAATCAGAGTTTGCATCGTTTTCTAACAAAATCAATCCATCGGCACCAATCCCGAAATTCCGGTCACAAAGCTTTTCAATCAATTCCTTTTCAGGCACAAAATTTGCAAATCTATTGTCAATCATCACAAAATCATTGCCCACTCCTTGGTATTTATAAAACTGAATTTTCAATCTTTAATTTTTAACAAATTTAGGGATTTTTGAATTAGTCAAATTCCCTAAAGCAAGCGATATAAATACAGAATTTTAAAGTATTGATAATTTTTGTTAAATCCACGTTAAACCACTTGTGAGCTCGATTTTAAAGATGCAAATTTGAATTGTTTTGAAATAAAAATTAATTAAAAATTACTTATAAAACATATGAAAAAATATATTGGATATTTAATGGTAGGAATTTTCAGTGCGAGTTTTGCGATCATTGGAATGAACTATTTCGCCAAGGAAAATTCAGATAATTTAATAACCTCGACAACAGACAGAGAAGATGGCAGTTTTTCCTTTGTAAACTACAAGGGAAATTATGCGTTTAACGCACCGGACTTTGTAGAAGCTTCTCAAAGAACGGTCAATGCGGTAGTGAGCATCAATAATTTTTCGACTCAAAAAAATCAAAGACACAACGATCCCTTTGAGTTTTTCTTTGGATTTCCACAGCAACAAAGAAATCCTGATTTGCCATCCGGGCAGGGTTCGGGCGTAATTATTTCGGACGATGGATACATCGTCACCAATAATCATGTGATCAAAGGTTCCGATAAAATCGAAGTGGTTTTGAACAACCAAAAATCTTATATCGCTGATTTGATTGGAACCGACCCCAATACAGACATCGCATTACTTAAAATCGAAGAAAAAGGACTTCCTTTTATCAAATTTGTAGACTCTGACGCCATCAACGTCGGTGATTGGGTATTGGCCATTGGGAATCCATTTGGCTTGAATTCAACGGTCACAGCGGGAATTGTTTCCGCGAAAGGAAGAAGTATTGATATCCTAAGAAGAAACGCAACCAATCCAATTGAATCATTTATTCAAACCGATGCCGTGATCAATCCGGGAAATAGCGGAGGTGCTTTGGTCAACCCAAATGGAGATTTGGTAGGTATCAATACCGCAATTTCCTCCCAAACAGGAACTTACGTAGGATATGGCTTTGCCGTCCCTTCCAACCTTGTGAAAAAAGTAGTGGAAGATATCAAAACCTATGGAATGGTTCAAAGAGGTTTCCTTGGAGTTGGAGGCTTGGACTTGAATGATGAATATCAAATCCGAATGTACAACCGTGAAATGGGAACGGATTTGAAAAGTCAGCAAGGTATTTTGGTTCAAAGTGTAACCGACAACGGAGGTGCGCAGGCTGCCGGAATTCGCAAAGGTGATATCATTACCGAAATTGATGGAAAAAAAGTTACGAGTTTCAATAAACTTTCATTTGCAGTCGGAAGTAAAAATCCAGGTGATAAAGTGACTTTAAAAGTTTTGCGTGATGGAAAGGAAAGAGAATATACAGTTACACTGCGTGACCAAAAAGGAAATGCTTCTACAAGATCTTTGGCCGATCTGACAGTGAGCGAAAAACTCGGAGCAGAATTTGAACCTCTGACAGACCGACAAAAAGTTAGCTTCGGTATCGACCACGGTGTGATGGTAAAAAACATGGAGCAAGGAGGTAAATTAAGAGGAATTGGCATTTCGGAAGGATTTATCATCCTAAAAGTAAATGACAAAGAAGTAAGCAGCCAAAAAGATATTGAAAAAATCCTCAACAACCACAAAGGCAGAGTTTCTGTTAGCTATGTGGATCCGTATGGTAGAATCTATACACGAGGATTTACCATGGACTAAACCGATTTATGTTTTCATAGTTTTAGGTTCGGCACAACTCAAAAGGTTGTGCCGTTTTTTATATCTTTGATTCGATGAAAAAGTTAGTCGGAATTCTGTTTTTATTCCTAATCGGGTTTGGACAGGCACAGGAAAAAGGAGGTTTGATGAGCCATTTGTTAGTTAATGTCGGATATGCAAATCTCAACGGAAATTATTTCAAATTAGGACCGGAAGTTTATTTGACCCAGCCAAATGGAAATCTAATCGACCTGAGTGCAACCGCTAATATGGCTTATTTCAGTGATAAATTCGTGGTCATTCCCGAACTCGGAATCGGCTATCAGTTCAACGCCAAAAAAGTTAAAAACCGGATTGATCCTTACCGCGAATATGTCAACAGTACGTTTTATTTGGCTCGTGTAAATGTTTCGCCTTGGAATGTCACGCCCGAAATCGGGATTGCACTGGCCGGAATTCTGGAAGCAAATATTGGATATTCCTTCCAGTTTTCCGATCACAAATACACCTCTTTTGATGGAATTAAATTTGGGCTGACAATTCATATTCCCACGATTTATTTCGTTAGTGAAGCTGGGTTGTATTAAGCTCTTACCGGATTGTATTGTCTGATTTCTTCAATAATTTCTCTTTCAGAAGAATTAGCAAAATCCAAAATCCTTTTGATAATTGCCACCAACTGATCCGGATAATCAACTTTTACATAATGCTCGGCATCCACCCATTCCTGGATTTTCCGTAAATTTAATTCCGAACAAATATCCACTCCTAAATTCTGCAAAGCCGTCGCATTGCACTCTTGTTCGTATTGTTTTTTAATGGGAATGACGAAAAGTTTTTTATTCAGAAACAAAGCTTCTGCCGGCAATTCAAATCCGGCGTTGCAAAGTACGCCTTCCGATTTCCCTAAAGAACGTAAAAATTCAGTTTGATCAATCGGATAAACCAAAACATTTCCTTTCACATAAATTTCTTTTGCTGATTTGGAAAAAACCCGCCAATCGACGTGGGTTTCATTTAATCTCTCGATTAAATATTCATCCGAAAAACTCGGCAAATACGTCATGTAAAAACCTTCGTTTTGGGGTTTGAGATTTCGGACTGCTTGTCGGACAATCGGTCTAAAAATCCTCGGATGATAGGACTCAAAATGAAATCCAAAGTTCTCTTTCGTTGGTGCATAATGTTTCAAAACCATTTCACCTAGAAAATCCTTTCGTTCAGGTTTGGGCGTTTCGGGAAAAAGCATCGAAGCTTGGTGGCTGATCCCTAATATATTCTGATAATTCTTCAGTTTTGCTGCCCAGGCTGAAATCGGCTCAAAATCGTTTATCACCAAATCATATTCCTCCAAAGGCACTTTTTTTACGTCCTTGATGGCTCGGAAAAAATTATTTTGAAACGCCGTTTTCCAATAAGATAATCCGCCTCTAGCGTCGTACAAAAGCGAAATCCCATCAAAACGAAATTTCGGTTCCTGCGGCAATTCGATTTGGGATTGATGACCACTTGTCAATAAATCTACTTCTGCATATTTTTTCAATTCTGGTATCAATTCCTGTGCGCGGGCAATATGTCCGTTTCCGGTACACTGAAGTGCATATAAAATTTTCATCGCATTAATTTTGAGAGCAAAAACTCTGATTTCTAATTAACTACACAAATTTCTTACCTAAAACTCAATTCAAACTCGTAACCGATGAAATTAATTCTTCGAGCGTCATATCCGCCGTCTCTTCTTCCTTTCTCAAAGCGAGTTTCTCTTTGTTTTCTTCGTAAGAAAAAATTGTCCAATTTCCATTGTGATATTCCAAAGCCGTCAAATTTTCAATCCAATCACCTGAATTCAGATACATACATTCGCCTTTTTTATTGGTGATTTTTCGCATTTGTGGCTGATGAATATGCCCACAAATCACATAATCAAATCCTTTTTCAATTGCCAATTCCGAAGCTGTATTTTCAAAGTCCGAAATATATTTTACCGCTTTTTTTACGCTGTTCTTAATTTTTTTTGAAAGGGAATATTTCTCACGTCCCATTTTCATCAAACACCAATTAATTACATTGTTCAAACGTATCAGCAAATCATATCCGACTCCGCCCAAACGCGCTATCCATTTGGAATGCTGAACCGAAGCATCGAAAACATCACCGTGAAAAATCCAGGCGTGTTTCCCATCGAGCTGAAGGATTTCTTTATTGGTTAATTTGATTTTTCCCATTCGCAAATCGCTGAATTTCCTGAGCATTTCATCATGATTTCCCGTTATATAAATTAGCTCAGTTCCTTTGACCGCAAAATCGATGAATTTCTTCAGAATGCTCAAATGCTTTTTCGGAAAATAAGATTTCTTAAACTGCCAGATATCGATGATATCACCGTTTAGAATAAGCATTTTGGGTTGAACCGAATTCAAATATTGAAGCAATTCTTTGGCTCGGCAGCCATAAGTTCCCAGATGAACATCGGAAAGAATGATTAAATCTACCTTTCTTTTCATGAAGTGTTTCTGCAAAATAACCACACAGATTTAAACTGAACCTTACTGAAAGGTTAGGTTTGTATTATATTATTTCAATTCAATCCCATTTTATTTTTCTAATTATTAAGCTTATTTTAGCTCCATGATTTCGGCAAAGAACATTCACAAAAATTTTGGTAGTCTTGAAGTATTGAAAGGCGTTTCTCTCGATGTAAGCATGGGGGAAATAGTTTCAATTGTTGGCGCATCGGGAGCAGGAAAAACGACATTGCTTCAGATTTTGAGTAGTTTGGAAAAAAGTTCTGAACCGGAAAAATATTACACCCAAATCCTCATCAAAAAAGAAGACATTACCAAAATGTCGGATGCAAAACTTTCCAAATTTCGTAACGAAAACATTGGATTTATTTTTCAGTTTCACCAACTTTTACCTGAATTTTCGGCCATCGAAAACGTATGCATTCCGGGATACATCGGCAATGCAAAAAGCAGTGCGGTTCAGGCCAAAGCCAAAGAACTGTTGGAGTTTCTCGGACTTGGAAATCGCCTCGAACATAAACCTGCGCAACTTTCCGGCGGGGAACAACAACGTGTGGCAGTGGCCCGTGCGCTTATCAATCAGCCTGCGGTAATTTTTGCAGACGAACCTTCCGGAAATCTCGACTCCAAAAACGCCGAAGAACTACACCAACTTTTTTTCCGTTTGCGCGACGAGTTCGGTCAGACTTTTGTAATTGTGACGCACAACGAAGAACTCGCCAACATGGCCGACCGAAAGCTCGTAATGAGCGATGGCCGTTTTGAGATGTAATTTAAATTATGCTTTATATACTCCTTAACTGGATTTATATTTTCCTGATTTGCCTGGGAATGGGCGCAATTTTGAATTCAATTTTGCGCACAAAAACCGGACTTTTCTATACACTTTTGCTCGGAATTTTTGCCGAAATAATCCTCATACATTTCTATGCAATCGGCTTTCCTATCAATGAGTTTTTTTATGGATTTAATTTTATTTTGGCATCCTTCGGAATAATTTTTCACAAAAAAATCCTTTCCCAAGAAATTAAATCGGCTGTTTCTGATTGGAAAACCTGGAAAAAACCCATTCAAATTCTCGGCATTCTGCTGACGATTTTGATATTAATGCAAAGCGCAACCCAACCTTTCATTGTTGATAACGAAACTTATTACATTCAATCCACTAAATGGTTAAACGAATTCGGACTAATTAAAGGTTTGGCCAATCTTCATATTTTCTTCGGGCAGATGTCGGGCTGGCATCTTTTGCAAAGCGGATTTAATTTTGGCTTCGTTTCTAATTCTTTGAATGATGTGAACGGATTTCTGATGTTGATTTTTACCGGGTTTTCGCTCTATCACCTCAACCGATTTTTCCAAACCAGAATTACGATGGATTTGTTTTTAGGCTTAATTCCTGTGGGAAATTTATTTTTGTTTCAGTTCCTCAGCGCGCCTTCGCCCGATTTACCGGTTTTCCTGATTTCACAGCTCATTTTTTATCTATTTTATCGAAATTATGTGGAATATCAAGGCGATTTCAAAATGCTTTTCATTCTGACTTTGCTCTTAATTCTAACCAAAATCACAGTCGTTCCTTTGTTGATCTTACCTTTGGTTTTAATCATCCGGCATCAACTTTTCAAATCCGAATGGAAATATGCCTTCAGAATTTCTTTGATAGCCTTGAGCGGATTTCTGCTCAAAAACTACATCATTTCGGGTTATCTTTTTTATCCGACGGAAATTTTAAGTTCCTTTCTAAATCCGGATTGGAAAGCCGCTCCTGAAATGCTTCGATTGTTTTTTGAAGAACGACCCGAATATGAAATCATCCCCGATCAGCTTTCAGAAATCAACCGAGAAAATTTCTTTCAGCTTTTCAAAAATTGGTTGCTGGAACCGGGATTGCGAAGCATTTTTAACAAACTCATCATCGTCCTTTTATTGATTTTTCCGCTTTACATTAGAAAAAACAAAACCCTTTTCTGGCTTTATATTTATGCGTTGGTTCAATTCGGACTTTTGTATTTCACTTCGCCGCAATATCGCTTTTTTATGCCGCTGATCATCGGGATGAGTTTATACATTTTAGCAAAACTACTTTTAAATTCTCCTAAAAAAGTCATTCCGGTTTTTGCATTTTTCAGTTTGATTGTTGTCGTTCCACTGATTTTTTCCTTCAATGTTTCAAATCTAAAAAACAGCGAATTTATGCCCGATAAACTCGAAGCTTATCGGATTGAAAACATCATCAAGCCTGCAAAAAACTCACTGCATAATTTTGAATATGAATTAATGGAAGAAGGGAATTTAAAGTACAATTCTCCCATCGGGCAGAAAGAGTTTTTCTGGATTACGGGCGATGGTGATTTGCCAACAGTAAACCGCCGAATGGTTGAATATTTTAAGAAATGGTATAAAATCCGACCGCAAATGCGTAGCGAAAGCTTAAAAGATGGATTTTATTTTGAAAAATTGAAAGAATGAAATTGGAAGAATTAAAGGATTTTTTAGACGAAAAAGTGATTTTATACAATCGATTAGACTTTATTGAAACGGATCCCATTCAAATTCCGCATCGTTTTCAGTCAAAGGAGGACATCGAAATCTCTGGTTTTCTTGCGGCGACTATGGCTTGGGGAAATCGAAAAATGATTATCAATAAATTAAATGATTTGATGGATCGGATGGGCAATTCGCCTTATGATTTTGTGATGAATTATTCCGAAGAAAACTTCCCAAAAATCGAAACCTTCAAACACCGGACTTTAAATTCCATTGATTTGGATTTTTATTTGATATCACTTCGAAATCTTTATGAAAACCACGGCGGATTGGAGTCTACCTTTCAATTTAAAAAAACCGATACCGATAGTTTTCATGCCATTGAGAATTTCCGGCAAAAATTTCTGGAAATTCCGCATCAGAAACGTTCCGAAAAACACCTTTCAAGTCCGGCCAACAACTCCGCTGCGAAACGGTTGAATATGTATCTCCGCTGGATGGTTCGCAATGATAATCAAAGAGTTGATTTTGGGATTTGGAAAAATATTTCAAGTTCGCAATTGGTTTGTCCACTCGATGTTCATTCGGGAAATGTAGCCCGAAAACTCGGCATTTTGACCCGAAAGCAAAATGATTGGAAAGCCGCTTCTGAACTGCATTTGAACTTGAAAAAATTCGACTCTGAAGATCCCGTCAAATACGATTTTGCACTTTTTGGGCTGGGTGTTTTTGAAGGTTTTTCAAAACTTTGATTACATTTGAAACCCTATGACGATTTTCCAACTTTTCAAAAACCTTTGGCCCTATGTCAAGCCCTATCGATGGCTTGTTTTCGGCGCATTGTTTCTAACCTTGATTGGCTCATTTACCGCTCAGGTAAACGCTTTGACGCTTCAATATACCGTCGATGAAGTAAACCGATTGGTCGAAAACGGACAAGGTTTAAAGTCCGGAATGAATATTTTGGTGACGATTACACTGATTTTATTGGGAAAAGAAATCCTGAACGTCATCATCACATTTGGACAAAAATTTTACGGCGAAAAACTCCGGATTTATGTTTCCCGTGATTTGGCACAAGCCATTGTGGATAAAATCCTGACGTATCGGATGGCTTTTTATACGGCAAATGATAATGAGTCAGGGAAACTTCAAACCCGTATTGACCGCGGGATTGAAAGTTTGACAAGATTGGTTCAGAATTTTTTCATCAATATTTTACCGCTTTTTGCGAACTCATTTATCGCATTGATTTTAATGTTCAATGCCAATTTCTGGGTGGGATTTGTCGGGCTGATGATCGTTCCGGTTTATATTTTCATCACCATCAAACAAGCGCGAACGCTGAGCGGATGGCGAAGAAATATGCGGAATTTTCGCGAAAGCAAAAGCCAGGGAATTGTCAATATCATTCAATCGATTACGGTCATTAAATCATTTAATCGGGAAAAAATCGAGTCCGACAAACAAAATCAAATCCAATACGATCTGACGGAAAATCAGCTAAAAACTCAAAAAACCGGATTTTTGTTCAACGGTGCCAAAACATTCATCGAACAAATCGGTGTGGTGATCATCATTATCTTGACTGCTTATTTGGTTTTGGACGGACAAATGAGCATCGGGATGATTATGTTTCACATTTTATTATTCAACAACGTAACTGCGCCCATCGGGCAACTGCACCGGATTTTTGATGAAATGAACGATGCGATGATTTATTCCGAAAGTTTCTTCGATATTCTAAATGCGGATGAGGAAACCGAGAATTCAGGAACTTATAAACCGGAAAAATTGATCGGAAAATTCGAACTAAAAAATGTGGATTTCGTTTATCCGAACGGAACTCAAGCACTTTACAACGTGAATATGGAAATTCTTCCCAATAAAATCACGGCTTTGGTGGGTCTGAGCGGTGCGGGAAAAAGTACGATTGTCAATCTCCTCGATAAGTTTTACGAACCATCCACAGGTGAAATCCTTTTGGACGGCATTCCTTTGAAGGATTATGATACGCAGTTTCTGCGAAATAACATCGGGCTAGTGCTTCAAAAAAACCATATTTTCAGCGGAACGATTGAAGAAAACATCCGATACGGAAATCCAAATGCGACGAAAGAAGAAGTTCACGAAGCCGCAAAACAGGCCTATATATTTGATCAGGTAATGGATTTACCTCAGAAATTTGAAAGTAATGCACTTTTGCTTTCGGGCGGACAACAACAGCGAATTGCAATTGCAAGGATGTTCCTAAAAAATCCACCGATTATCTTTTTGGATGAACCCACGGCAAGCCTCGATGCCATTGCGACGGAGCAAATCAAAAACAGTCTGGACGCCATTAAGAAAAACCGGACAGTTGTGATTATTTCGCACAGTATTTCGCAAATCATCGACTCCGACCGGATTTATGCGATGGAACTTGGTAAAGTCGTTGAATCAGGTTCGCACGAAGAAATTTATGAGCAGCAGGGCGTTTACAAAGGTATTTTTGATGCGATGGCGAGAAGTCTGAACATTGAAAAAATCGCCAAAACTTATGACGATGATGAGGAAGAAAATTTTTAATGTATTATTTATTCTAAATTTGCCCTTATGAGGGATTTATTTTCCAATTTCAATTCTAAATATTTCGATAAATTCATCGATCTGAGCATCGGATTTCTTGAAGCCATTGCTATTTTCGTCATCGGTTTCTGGCTTTCACGCATCATCAGCAAATACGCGAATTTCGGTATGCTGAAACGCGGAATTGAAGACTCCGTACGACTTTTCCTGAAAGACATTATTCAAATCACGCTCAACATTCTGGTCATCGTGGTTGCGATTAATACGGCAGGCGTGAAAGTAACTTCCATTCTGGCATTGATTGGAGGTGCGGCTGTGGGTGTGGGATTGGGTTTGCAAGGAAGTTTTTCCAATTTGGCAAGTGGCGTGATGATCATTCTGACCAATCCTTTTCGGGTCGGCGATTTGATTAAATCCGATGAATTCGAAGGAATTGTGGAGAAAATTAATTTGTTGAATACGACCATTCGAGGTCAGAGAAATGAGCTAATTGTTTTGCCGAATTCGCCTTTGTTTAATACCAATCTTCAGAATTTCTCAGCCAAAGATGCGTATCGGATCGATATAACCGTGGGCGTTGAATATCGATCGGACGTTCACAAACTTCGACCTTTGTTGAAAACCGCCATTTCCGAAAATAAAATGTTTCTGGATTACAGACCGATTGTAATTGAAATTGAAGAATTTACCCAAGACCGAATCAATCTGACGGTTCGTGCTTTTTCCAAACCGAGGAATTATTGGGATGCGCCGTTGATTTTACGCGGAATTTGCAAAGATGTAATGGAAGCCAACGGATTTAAAATTCCGGTGGCGCCAAGAGAAATAAAAATTATCAATTCAAATGATGAAAGAACTGAAGGGAATTAGTTACCTGGAACGAAAACCGGGAATTCAACTGGAAAAAAATCCATTGCTTTTGTTAATCCACGGATACGGGAGCAACGAAGCCGATTTGTTCAGTTTTGCGGAAGATTTACCGCCGGAATTTCACGTAATCAGCGTTCGTGGAATTCATACACTCACGCCTGGAATGTACGCTTGGTACGAAATCGATTTTATAAATATGGAGAAATTCACCAATGTGCCACAGGGAATTGCGTCCCGAAATAAATTGGTGGAATTCATTGATGAAATTACAGTTCAGGAAAATTTAGACAAAGAAAATGTCTGGATTTGTGGATTTAGTCAGGGCGCGATTTTGAGTTATGCAATCGCACTGAATTTTCCCGAAAAAGTAAAAAATGTGATTTGCCTGAGTGGTTATCCCGAAATGGATTTTATTGGAGAAATTTCTTCCGAAAAAGATTATTCGCATCTGGATTTTTTTGTGTCGCACGGAACGGACGATGCGGTCATTCCGGTGGAATGGGCGAGAAAAGCCCAACCTTTTTTGGATCAGTTGGGAATTAAAAATCTGTACCATGAATACCGAAGCGGACACGGAATAGTTCCGCAAAATTACTGGGATTTGATGACCTGGTTAAAGAAATAAAAATTTAGAATCTTAACTTTGTGGAAATTTAATTCGGACATTCCGATTTCTACACTAAATAATAGTTTAAAAAAATGAATTTGCAGGAATATAAACCCAAAGTAGCCATTTCGGTTGGCGATATCAACGGAATCGGATGTGAAGTCATCGTAAAGGCTTTGGCCGACAAGAATATACTGGATTTTTTCACGCCCGTTATTTTTGGTTCGACCAAACATTTGAATTTCTATAAAAATCAATTGAAAGATGAGTCCATTCAGTTTTTTGGGATAAATTCTCCCGACAAAGCGGTGGAAAGAAAAATCAATGTGGTGAATTTGTGGAAAGAACCTGCACAAATGGAATTTGGAAATGCCACCGAACTTTCGGGTAGGCTTGCATTTGAATCGCTTAAAGCCGCCGCTGAATCCGTGAAAAATGGTGAATGCGATGTCTTAGTAACCGCACCGATTAATAAGAAAAACATTCAGTCCGAAGCATTTAATTTTCCCGGTCATACCGAATATTTAGGTGAAGTTTGGGGCGGAAAGCCTTTGATGTTTTTGGTAACTGAAATGCTTAAAGTGAGTTTGGTTACCCAACACATTCCGCTGAAAGACGTGGCTTCAAAAATCAGTAAAGAGAACATTACGGAAAAAGTTTTGGCGTTGCATGAATCCTTAAAAATGGATTTTGGCGTTCGTAAACCGAAGATTGCCGTTTTGGGATTGAATCCTCATTCGGGCGACAATGGACTTTTGGGACAAGAAGAACAAGAAATCATCACACCGGCCATTCAATCGCTTTACGAAAAAGGAATGTTGGTTTTTGGCCCGTATGCAGCTGACAGCTTTTTTTCGCCGTCGAATATTGAAACCTTTGATGCGGTTTTGGGAATGTATCACGACCAAGCGCTCATACCTTTCAAAACTTTGTGTTTTGAAGATGGTGTGAATTATACAGCTTCGCTTCCTTTTGTACGTACTTCGCCCGATCACGGCGTGGCTTATGACATTGCCGGCAAAGGAATCGCAGACGAAACTTCCTTCCGCGAAGCAATTTATACGGCGGTCACTATTTTCCAAAAACGCGCCGAATACAAAGAACTCACAAGCAATGTATTGAAACACCGTGAACTGAAGCCGGAGAGAGAAAGGTAATTTTTTATTGTATGGCTGTAGGATTGTATAATGTAGATGTGTAACTTTGAATAAATCAAAAAAATGAAAACTTTCAGCGTAAAAATACCGGACGATAAAACTTCCTTTTTTCTGGAATTTCTGGAATTAATTGGTGGAAGTTTTGAAAAGCAGGAATTTGAGTTGACTAGTGAACAAAAAGAGTTCTTATTAAGACAAAATAAAGTTCCTTTGGATGAGTGTATTAGCGCGCAAGAATCTTATGAAAGGTTAAAGACCAAGCATGGATTATAAGCTAATCATTACACCTGATGCTCAGTTGCAACTTGATGAAGCGCTTACTTACTATAAAAATAAAGCATCCAAAAAGGTGGCAAGAAATTTTTTGGAAGAATATAGAAACACTTGCGAAACCATTTTAGAAGTTCTCTATTTTCAATTCTATTTTCTTGAGTTTAGGGCAGTTCCGATGAAGAAATTTCCATTTCTCGTTTTTTACACTTTAAATGAAGATAAAAAGCTTGTAATTATCAAAGCCGTATTCCACACATCTCAAAATCCGGATAAATATCCCGGTCAATAAAATTTAATCAAAACCTTCTTGTTTTTCAGCAAGATGTATTATCTTTGCCACCCGTTTGAGTTCTGGAGAAGTTCAGTTATTATAACGTTTCCTTTGCAGGTTTGAGTTTAGGGCAGCATGACTTTGAATTTCAGATAGCTCAATCGTTCTTTGATTTGTTTGAATTTGATCAGGATTTTCGTGATCCCGATTTGAAACTCCAATTGATTTTGGACAAAAAGAACAATTTTCTGGAATTGTTTTTTCATTTATCGGGAAATATTGAAGTGGATTGCGACTTAACGAGCGATGCTTATAGAGAAGAAATTCATGGAAAATCGGGATTGATTGTTAAATTTGGTGATGAATTTGATGATTCCGATGATGAAGTTTGGGTGATTCCGTCTGGGGAGCATTTTATAAATGTGGCTCAATTGATTTATGAATTGGCTCTTTTGTCAATTCCGTACAAGCGAATTCATCCCGATGTGTTGACCGGAAAAAGTGATTCTGAAATGCTGGATTTAATTGAAAAGTACAGTATTCAGGAAAAAGCAGAAGATGCAAAGGATTCAAACGAAGAAATAGACCCACGTTGGGAAGCTTTGAAAAAATTAAGAAAATAAAAATAACGGATTATTAAAACATAAGTTATGGCACATCCTAAGAGACGTCAATCGACAACAAGAAGAGATAAACGCAGAACCCATTACAAAATTGAAGCGCCTCAGTTGGCTGTAGATAAAACAACCGGCGAATCACATCTTTACCACCGTGCATACTGGCTAGACGGTAAAATGTACTACAGAGGAAAAGTAGTAATGGAGAAAGTTCAGGAAGAAGAAGCAGAATAATTCGGATTCCACGACAAATAAAAAGCTGTTTCTAAAAATATTAGAAGCAGCTTTTTCAATTTTTTTATACATTTGAAGTTCACTACCCATATTTACAAATAAATTCTATACATTATGGATATCAAAGAAATACAAAATCTGATTAAATTCGTTTCTAAATCAGATGTTGCAGAAGTTAATCTGAAGCTTAAAGATTTTGAAATAAAAATCAAAAACATTGGAGGACAAACGGTTACCTACGCACCTCAACCTGTAATTCCTGCTCAGATGCCGGTTGCTCCTCAAGCAGCTCCAGCGGCACCTGCACCTCAAGCAGCAGAAAAGCCAGCAGCAGAGGATGAAAACTCCAAATACATTACTGTAAAATCTCCGATGATCGGAACTTTTTATCGTGCATCCGGCCCGGGGAAAGATCCTTTCGTTTCGGTGGGCGATACTGTTTCTGTAGGTTCCGTACTTTGCATCGTGGAAGCCATGAAATTATTCAATGAAATTGAATCGGAAGTTTCCGGTAAAGTCGTTAAAGTTCTCGTGGATGATGCTACTCCCATTGAGTACGATCAACCTTTGTTCTTGATTGACCCATCCTAATAAATTATGAATTTTGAAGGAGTTTGTATTGAACACAATTTCCCAAATCATTAATTCATAAATAATTATAATTCATAATTTAAAAAAGATGTTTAAAAAAATATTAATTGCCAACCGGGGAGAAATCGCAATGCGCGTGATCCGGACCGCCAAAGAAATGGGAATTAAAACCGTTGCGGTTTATTCCACGGCCGATCGTGACAGCCTTCATGTAAGATTTGCAGACGAAGCTGTTTGCATTGGCCCCGCAGCAAGCTCTGAGTCTTATTTGAAAATGGCCAACATCATTGCAGCTGCCGAAATCACAGATGCCGACGCCATTCATCCCGGCTATGGATTCCTTTCCGAAAATGCTAAATTTTCCAAAACCTGTAAAGACAACGGAATTAAATTCATCGGTGCTTTGCCAGAACACATTGAAAAAATGGGTGATAAAGCCACGGCTAAAGCTACGATGATCAAAGCAGGAGTTCCTGTAGTTCCTGGCTCCGAAGGAATCTTAAAAGACTATTCAGAGGCCAAAAAAATCGCCAAAAAAATCGGATACCCAGTCATGATCAAGGCCACAGCAGGAGGTGGTGGAAAAGGGATGCGTGCCGTCTGGAATGAAAAAGAACTGGAAAAACACTGGGAATCTGCCGTTCAAGAAGCAACGGCTGCCTTTGGAAACGGAGGAATGTACATGGAGAAACTCATCGAAGAACCCCGACACATCGAAATTCAAATTGCAGGCGACTCGACCGGGAAAGCTTGTCATTTGTCCGAACGTGACTGCTCCGTTCAGCGACGTCACCAAAAACTGGTAGAAGAAACACCTTCTCCTTTCATGACAAAGGAATTACGAGAAAAGATGGGTGACGCTGCGGTTCGCGCTGCGGAATTCATCGGATACGAAGGCGTCGGGACGGTTGAGTTCTTGGTGGACAAAAACGGAGATTTTTATTTCATGGAAATGAATACCCGAATTCAAGTTGAACACCCGATTACAGAACAAGTAATTGATTATGATTTAATCAAAGAGCAAATCTTACTTGCTGCCGGACAGCCGATTTCAGGAAAGAATTATTTCCCAAAATTACATTCGATTGAATGCCGGATCAATGCGGAGGACCCTTACAATGGATTCCGTCCATCACCAGGGATGATCACCAATATCAACATTCCGGGTGGTCATGGAGTCAGAGTAGACACGCATGTTTATGCAGGATATCAGATTCCTCCTTATTACGATTCTATGATTGCTAAATTGATTGTAACTTCTCAAACACGTGAAGAATCATTGGCAAAAATGAAGCGGGCACTTGATGAGTTTTATATCGAAGGCATCAAAACTACAGTTCCTTTCCATAGACAATTGATGGATGATCCAGAATTTGTAAAAGGAAATTATACCACAAAATTCATGGAAACCTTTGAATTGGATCCAAGTTATGCAGATTCTTTTTAATTGTTTAATTAAATAATTGATCAAAGCCGGGTGATTTCTCACCCGGCTTTTCTATTTATATTTCAACTTAATCTAAATACAAATAACTGAATATCAATTATTTATATTAATTCTTCCTAAGTTTCAAACTAAATTTGACTTATAATCCTAAAATCATTAGTCATGAAAGTCAAATTAGCCCAATGTTGCGGAAACTGTGAACACTTTATCAATGGTCAAATTTGCGCAGTTCAAGAAATCGTAGTGAGTGAAAATCAAGTCTGTGAGGCTTATACTTTCAAACCTGTCTTGCATCGTGAGGATGATTGTCTAAAATGTGCTAAGTTTCAAACTACGACTTGTGCTCATCCGAGCAAAGCCAGTGAAGGAATTATGTGCACCGTTTGGTTTCCCCGAATGGGACATTTTTAACCAGGAGAAAGGGAAAACTCGCCATGAATTTTCCCTTTTTTATTTTACAAATCCCAATTGTTCATTTGCGCAATATAATGGTGCGCTGTCATGTCGTACTGGATCGGCACCACTGAGATATGACCTTCTTCCAAAGCTCTTTCATCTGTATCTTCTCCTTTGTCACGATTTTCAAATTTCCCGGTGAGCCAATAATAAGTTCTTCCTCTCGGGTCTTTTCGTTCATCATAATCTTCCACCCAAACAGCTTTGGCTTGTCGACAAACTTTGATGCCCTTTATTTCGTTTTTTGGAAGTTTTGGAATATTGACATTTAATACCATTCCTTTTGGCATTTGTTTGTCAATGGATTCTCTCACAATTTTTTTTATTTGCTCTTCAGCAGCAAAGAAATCGGCACTATAAGAAAAATCACAAAGCGAAAATCCGATGGCAGGCACGCCTTCAATACCAGCTTCTACTGCTGCGGACATAGTTCCTGAATAAATCACATTGATGGAGGAATTCGATCCGTGATTAATCCCCGAAACACATAAGTCGGGGCGACGTGGAAGAATACGAGTGATTGCAAGCTTCACACAATCCACTGGTGTCCCCGAACAAGCCCATTCCCTATCGGACTGAGGCCCATCATCTATTTTAATTTTTTCACAAAACAAAGTCGAATTAATCGTAATGGCGTGTCCCATGCCGCTTTGCGGACTGTCAGGTGCCACAACATAGACCTCACCTATCTCATTCATCATCTTAATTAATGCGCGTACTCCCGGCGCTGTAATTCCGTCATCATTTGTTACCAGAATCAATGGTTTTTCCTTGGATTTCATGTATATTTGAATGTTTTAAGTCCAAAGTTAGTCAAACTATTTTTTGGCTCTATATTTGTTTCTAAATTTAAACATTACCTAACAAGGATTTTATATGCTGATGAGAAAAACATTTGTTCTTTTGTCCTTCCTTTCCATGTGCTTTTTGGCCTTTTGTTTTTGCACTCCCGGAAACCAAACGGACGATACAAAAATAAAAACAATCATAAAAAACATACGGAATACGCTTACTTATATGCACTATCGCCCCCAAATTATCAACGATAGCTTTTCCGAAGATGTGTTTAATTTATATTTGGAAAAAATTGACCCCAACAAAAGATATTTGTTGCAGTCGGATTATGACGAGTTCAAAAAAGATTATCATCATCTCGATGATTATTTCAACAATCAGGATTTGAGGTTTTTCCATGCGACTATCGACACTTTGTTTCAACGTTACAAAGAAGCCAAAGAATATTCGGAAGAAATTCTTAAAGAACCTTTTGACTTCACTAAAGATGAAGATTTTTTAATTGGTGATGATGCAATTGCCTATGCAAAATCCAAAGCCGAAGCCAAAGATCTATGGAGAAAGTACTTGAAATACAATACATTGACGGAATTGATTCGTTTGCAAGAAGATTCCACTAAGATGGATATGCCCTTGGTGGAATTGGAAAAGGAAGCAAGGGAGAATGTATCGGAAACCATTTCTGACTTTTTCAGGCGACAAGCTCAATTGAAAAAAGACCGTTTTCTGACACACTATATCAATTCATTTACAGAAAAGTACGATCCTCATACAAGTTATTTTTCGCCCGATGACAAAGATGATTTTGATGTCAACATTTCGGGTCAATTGGAAGGAATTGGAGCGCGACTTCAAGACAAAAAAGGGTATGCTACGATCATGGAAGTAGTGATTGGCGGTCCGGCATGGAAGGACGGTCAATTGGAAGTTGGCGATCAAATCACACACGTAAAACAAAAAGGTGAAGACCCGGTTAATATCGTGGGCATGCTTTTGGACGAAGCCATTCGCCACATTCGTGGTAAAAAGGGAACCGAAGTCATTCTTACTGTAAAGAAGAAAGATGGAACGAGCAAAGAAATTAAATTGATTCGTGACGTCATCGAACAAGATGAAGTTTTTGCCAGAAGTGCTATCATTGAAGACAATGGTGAAAAATACGGAATCATTTATTTACCAGAGTTTTACACCAATTTCAATGATCGAAATGGTCGCGATCCATCGGATGACATCACCAAGGAAATCATCGGACTCAAGAAAGAAAACATCAAAGGATTGGTTTTTGACCTTCGTTACAATGGTGGTGGGTCACTAGAAGAAGTGGTTGAAATTGCCGGATTATTCATACCAAAAGGACCGATAGTTCAAGTTCGAAGAAGTGATGGTCAATTAAGAATTCACGAAGACAAAGATCCGGCTGTTCTCTACGATGGACCTTTGGTTATAATGGTAAATGAACTTTCTGCTTCCGCATCTGAAATTTTAGCAGCCGCTATGCAGGATTACGGAAGAGCTGTCATCGTAGGTAGTCATAAAACCTTTGGCAAAGGAACAGTTCAGACATTCATTCCTTTGGATCAGAGAACCTTTAACCCGGACGAATACGGCGCATTGAAACTTACGATTCAGAAATTTTATCGTGTCAATGGAGGCTCGACACAATTGAGAGGCGTTACACCGGATATTGTCATGCCCGATTTATTGACTTATGCTGACATCAGCGAGTCCAATTCTCATGATGCGCTTCCATGGGATCAAATCAAAGCCATCAAATTTGAGCCTTGGCAGAATTCATTTGACATTGATTATGTGAAAACAAAAAGTTCGCAACGATTGGAGAATAACTCTTATTTAAAATTAATTGATCAAGCCGCAAAATATTATCAGGAGCTTGACAAAATTGATCGTATTCCATTAAATATTGAAAAGTTTAAATCAGATCGAAAATCCAGAGAAGAGCAATCCAAACAATTTGACTCCATTCAGGTTTATAAAACCAAACTCAATGTGTATTCTCCGCAGTTTGAACTCCCTAAATTCGAAAACGATACGATACTTCGTGAACGAAGAAAAGAATGGCATAAAAATCTAACCAATGATTTTTATCTGGAAGAATCTGTCAATATTTTGAAAGACATTTCTTAATTGATAATGGAAAAATCCACGGGCTCTTTTAATCGGCAAGCTTTCCAAAAGATTAAAAAAAATCCGCTCGGGATTTTGTCTTTTGCTTTGATTGTATTGGCTGCGATTGTAACGATTTTTGCCTATGGAATTTCCACGGATAAAGTTCTAAATGCCAATCAGCAAAACCTGGTATTGGCACACAAACCGATGGGATATTCTCAGAAAATTCTAGAAGTTCCTTTAGAGAATTATACTCCTAAGAATTCTTTGAAAGATTTCTTTTTCGGGAAACAAATTGAATCGGATCAAATCGCGATACATTCTTATGAAATCCGTAAAGATTCCATTTTTTATACGCCTTATTTGGGTGAAGACTTTTCGGGGGAGCTTAGCGGTATCTCTTTGAAAGAATGGTTGGACAAAGGAATTTCAAAAGATCAAATCGAGTCGAGTTTTATTTACGATAAAAAATTCGTACTTGGAACCGACTCTTATGGAAGGGATTTTTTCTCCCGATTGGTCATTGGCACCCGAATTTCCTTTCTCATCGGATTCATAGCTGTTTTTATTTCTTTGATTGTAGGAATCCCTATTGGAGCTATTGGTGGATATTACCGAGGAAAAACGGACGATTTTATCATGTGGCTCATCAACGTAGTTTGGTCCATTCCAACTTTACTTTTGGTCATTGCTATCACCCTTGCATTGGGCAAAGGATTTTGGCAGATTTTTATCGCTGTGGGTTTAACGATGTGGGTGGAAGTAGCACGAGTTGTGCGAGGTCAGTTCATCAGTTATCGAGAACGAGAATTTGTAGAAGCCGCAAGAGCACTTGGTTTTAGCGATATGCGAATTATTTTCAAAGAAATTCTGCCTAATATTATGGCGCCTGTTATTGTAATTTCAGCTGCCAATTTCGCAGCGGCTATCTTGGTCGAAAGCGGATTAAGTTTCTTGGGGATCGGCGCTCAACCCCCTACTCCTTCTTGGGGAAATCTAATCAAGGAAAATTACTCACACATCATCATCGGAGAACCTCATCTGGCATTGTTTCCAGGAATTTCAATCATGTTAATTGTGCTTGCTTTCAACGTTTTCGGAAACGTTTTAAGGGATGCTTTTGATGTAAAATAATTGATGTAAATTTTTATATTTAAATAAAAAGTATTAATTTTGGATTATCTACTAAACTTAATCTATATCTCCTACTAAACCTAATCTTTATAGGCACGGATAAGTTATAAAGTTTCTTTTTGCGTCTTTATATTTCCGTTGGTTAAAACGTGAAACATTAAAAACTTAATAACATGAAAAACAAATTTACACTCTTCATCCTATCCATTGGTTTTGGCATTACAGGCTATGCCCAAGTAGGGATTGGCACAGATGACCCTCAAGCTACTTTGGATGTAAATGGAAACGTTAAGATTAGAACCACTCCGGAAGTAACCTCACTTACCAGTGACCATTATATTTTGGTAAAAGATCAATCAGCATCGGGAGATAACGAAATTTCTCAGATAAGCTCTTCTTATTTCACTGCCGCTACCGCCTATGCTGCAGAGAGTGATGGCGGTTGGTCACTTTTAAATTTAGGTATATCTGGCACCAACTGGAACAGACTTAATTTAAGCAGCGGAGATACTACTATTGGAGATCCTACTCATTTTGTAAACGGCACCTACACCGCACCAAGCTCGGGCGTTTACGTCGTAAACTATGAATTTCAATTGGAAGCCGGGGTAGATATTACTTTACTTGGTAACAAACGTTTGGGGCTAATAAAAAATGGTGTTGTCATCGAAGATAAAGTTTTTGATGGTGTCAGAGTTGCTTTAGGCCCTCTAAATATTGCAACAATCCCTGTAACTTCTACCAATATCAATAAAATGGTCATACTTGAAGCGGGTGATACGCTTACATTTGCAGTTGAAACTGGCGGAATTAACCTCGGACTTCTCACTGACAACAAAGTTTCACTATATGTATATAAAGTCGCCAATTAAGATTTAAATTATAAATGAAAAGGGCTTCCAAAAGGAAGCCTTTTTCAATCTATCTTACTAACATTGAACCCAATCAATTCTCCGTTTTCACAAGTTGCGGTTATTTCGATAGGATTGCAACATACTTCACAATCTTCTACATATTTCTGAAAAGAAACCGATGTATCTATCAACATCGATATCTCTTCCCAACAATGCGGACAAGTAAGAAACTGTTCGTGCATATTTTATTTTGAATTAACTTGTAGATTCCAACTTCGTCGGAATGACAATAGAAGATTTTCAAATTAAAAAACCATCTCCGGAATTTCTCCTTCTACGATTAAATCTCCTTCAGTAGCCTTTTGAATTTGCTCTACAGAAACGCCCGGTGCTCTTTCCAGCAATCGGAAACTCCCGTTTTCAATGCTCATCACGCAGAGATCAGTTACCACTTTTTTAACACAATTTACACCGGTCAAAGGAAGTGTACACTTTTTCAGAAGTTTGGACTCTCCGGCTTTGTTGGTGTGCATCATCGCCACAATGATATTTTCGGCCGAAGCTACCAAATCCATTGCACCGCCCATTCCTTTCACCATTTTTCCAGGAATTTTCCAGTTGGCGATGTCTCCATTTTGGTCTACTTCCATCGCTCCGAGAACCGTCAAGTCCACATGTTTTCCACGAATCATCCCAAAACTCATCGCCGAATCAAAAAAAGCGGCGCCCGGCATAGTGGTGATGGTTTGTTTTCCCGCATTGATCAGGTCGGGATCTTCCTCGCCTTCAAAAGGGAAAGGTCCCATTCCAAGTACACCGTTTTCACTCTGGAATTCCACTTCAATTCCTTGCGGAATATAATTGGCCACCAAAGTCGGAATACCGATTCCCAGGTTGACGTAATATTTATCTTTCAGCTCTCTGGCTATTCTTTGTGCGATTTGTTCTTTTGTAAGCATCTTTTTTTTCTGTGTTGATTGTTAGATTTCAGATTTAGAATCTTTCCTCAAATTAACTTTAAACTTTGAACCTTAAACTCTTTGCCGAACGGTTCTCTGCTCAATTCTCTTTTCATATTTCTCTCCCTGGAAAATCCGCTGGACAAAAATCCCCGGAATGTGAATTTGGTTCGGATCCAATTCACCGGCAGGAACGAGTTCTTCTACTTCTGCCACTGTTATTTTTCCGGCTCCGGTCATTGGTGCATTGAAGTTTCTTGCGGTTCCTTTGAAAATTAGATTTCCGGCTTCATCGCCTTTCCAAGCTTTGACAAAGGAAAAATCGGCTTTATAAGCCATTTCCAATACATACATTTTCCCATCAAATTCACGAGTTTCCTTTCCTTCGGCCACCTCCGTTCCAAATCCGGCAGGCGTCCAAATAGCTGGAAAACCATGTTGAGCTGCTCGACATTTTTCAGCAAGCGTACCTTGTGGCGTAAGCTCCACTTCCATTTCACCGCTCAACATCTGACGTTCAAATTCAGCATTTTCACCTACGTACGAAGCAATCATTTTTTTGATTTGTTTTTGTTTCAACAACAATCCCAAACCAAAATCATCCACGCCGGCATTGTTGGAAATACAAGTAATATCTTTCACATTTAAGCGAACAAGTTCCGCAATGATGTTTTCAGGAATTCCACAAAGACCAAATCCTCCGACAATAAACGTCATACCGTCTTTGACTCCTTCCAGCGCTACTTGAACATTATCTACTTTCTTATTAATCATTTCTTTTCTTTTGATTGCCGATAAAAATACAAAATAATTTTAGCGAAATCTGTATTTTTGTTGGAATTAAAAGGATTTCGAATGGATATTTTATCTCAGGAACTGGAAAATTACCTTGCCCAACATAGCACAGCCGAAACTGATTTATTGAAAAAACTTGAGAAAGAGACTTTTCAGAAAACCACACAACCTCAAATGCTTTCAGGTGGATATCAGGGGCGTTTGTTGAGTTTGATTTCGAAATTAATTCGCCCCAACAGAATTTTGGAAATCGGAACTTTTACCGGTTATGCTACACTGTGTTTAGCTGAAGGCTTGACTCCAAAAGGTAAAATTATCACCATCGACCGAAATGAAGAACTGATGTATCTTCCCAAAAAATACTTTGCCGAATCGGAATATGCGCAGCAGATTGAATTCCGAATTGGAAATGCTTTGGATGTTTTGGATGAATTGAACGAAAAATTTGATTTGGTTTTCATCGATGCCGACAAGTCCAATTACATAAATTATTACGAAAAGGTTTTGGGAAAAATGAATCCCGGAGGTGTCATTCTCGCCGACAATGTTCTTTGGTACGGAAAAGTTTTGCAAGAAACCAAAGCCAATGATAAGGACACTAAAATCCTGAAGGAATTCAATGAATTGACCTCAAAAGACCCAAGAGTTGAATCCATTATTTTGCCGGTTCGGGACGGCATCAGTTTGATAAGAAAAATCTGATTTCTTTTGAATTCTAATTAAAAATTCTAAATTTCAGCATGAAATACGCAATTTGTCAGGTCAGTGTATCGCCCTTACGTTCCGAACCAACCGATCTTTCGGAAATGGTCAGCCAGGTTTTATTTGGGGAAAAGGTGGAGGTTCTAGAAACCAAAAAAAACTGGATCAAAATCAAAGCTGATTTCGATGGCTATGAAGGCTGGTGCGACTCCAAACAATTTACCGAGGTTTCGGAAGAGGAGTTTCACTCCATTCAAAACGATAAATTCGCATCTGAAAGTTTCAATCTTGCGGTTGAAAACGATGCTCCTTTCACTTTGCCTTTGGCTTCTTCTTTGGTAAATTTAAGGGATGGAAAAATCAAATTCGGAACTAAAGAATTGGATTATTTAGGTGAATTCTGTGAAGCAAATTTTTCTAAATCTGAAATTCCAGCTTTGTCATCGATGTACCTAAACACTCCTTACCTATGGGGTGGGAAATCAGTATTTGGAATTGATTGTTCTGGATTGGTTCAACAAGTTTATAAATTTTGTGGCGTAAAATTACCAAGAGATGCCTATCAGCAAGCGGAAATCGGCGAAGCTTTGAGCTTCGTGGAAGAAGCAGAACCAGGTGATTTGGCGTTTTTTGATAATCCCGAAGGAAGAATTATTCATGTAGGAATAATTCTGGAAGGAAACAAGATCATTCACGCCCATGGAAAAGTGCGAATTGACCCTATTGATATCACTGGAATTTTCAACACGGATTCTCAAACTTACTCCCACAAACTCAGAGTAATCCGTAGAATTTTATAAAATTGAAAATCAGATTATTGCAGGTTTAGACACCAAGATTTTTATCAAATATTGATATTTCTAGTTTTTTTCTTAAAAAAGACAATTTTTAGCCACCCAAACTCGTTATAAATTATCTATTTTTGTAACCTCTTACAAAGAATAAAAGTTTTAGAGTTTAAATGAAATTATTTAATTTTTTTACACAGGAAGTTGCCATTGACTTGGGAACGGCCAACACGCTGATTATCCATAACAACAAAGTTGTAGTTGACAGCCCATCGATAGTTGCTATTGACAGGCGAACCAATAAAGTCATCGCTGTGGGAGAAAAAGCCAAGCATATGCAAGGAAAAACCCACGACGATATCAAAACCATACGCCCGTTGAAAGACGGTGTTATTGCCGACTTTGAAGCATCGGAATTTATGATCCGGGAATTTATTAAACAAATTCCGGGGATTCGCGGAAAGTTTTTCTCGCCTTCACTTCGCATTGTGATTTGTATTCCTTCTGGAATTACAGAAGTAGAAAAACGAGCTGTAAAAGACTCAGCAGCACATGTCAACGCAAAAGATGTACGATTGATTTACGAACCTATGGCCGCTGCGATCGGAGTAGGGATTGACGTACAATTACCCAAAGGAAATATGATTATCGACATAGGAGGTGGAACTTCCGAAATCGCTGTTTTGGCATTGGGAGGAATCGTTTGTGATAAATCGGTGAAAATTGCCGGGGATGTTTTCACAAATGACATTGCCTATTATCTGCGAAGTCATCACAACCTTTACATCGGAGAAAGAACTGCAGAACGTGTAAAAATTGAAGTAGGAGCAGCGATTGAAGACTTGGAGCACGAACCAGAAGACATGGCAGTTCAAGGGCGTGACTTGATTACCGGAAAGCCAAAAGAAATCACGATTAATTACAAAGAAATAGCCCGTGCACTTGACAAATCGATTCTACGCATCGAGGATGCCGTGATGGAAACATTATCACAAACGCCACCGGAGCTTGCAGCCGATATTTACAATACCGGAATTTATATGGCGGGTGGTGGATCGATGCTTCGTGGATTGGATCAACGAATCAGCAAAAAAACAGGATTACCTGTTTTCCTTGCAGATGACCCGTTGCGAGCCGTTGTACGCGGAACTGGGATTGCCTTGAAAAACATAGACAAATTTACTTTCTTAATGAAATAACCTAATTATGCAATTCATCCTTAATCCCATCATAAAGAATGGATTGTTTATTTTTTACGTCCTGCTATCCCTGCTTGCCTTTTTATTTATTTTCCGGCAAAAGGTTTATCACAAATCAGTACTTGACAAGACAAGCACACAGCTCAGCGGATACATGGACGAAAGAATTTCTGGAGTCACCCAATTCATCAACCTAAAGGATGATAACCGGCTGTTACAGAGAGAAAATTCAGAATTGAGAAAAGAACTGGAAAAACTAAAAGGTGAAATTTCGGAAACAGATCAAATCAGTGAACCCATTACCAATCTGGAATTCCATCAAACCTATCGATTTGTTCCTGTAGAAATCATCAATAACTCGGTGATGAAATCACACAATATGCTCACAATCAACAAAGGTTCCCGTCAGGGAATTGAAAAAGGGATGGGCGTGATTTCGGGAAATGGAGTTATTGGATATGTTTATAAAACATCCGAGAACTATTCGCGTGTGATGTCCACTTTGAATCTAAACACAAAAATTACCGCACAGATTAAACGAAATAACTTTTTCGGAACTTTAATTTGGGATGGGAAAGATCCGCGTTATGCACGTTTGCAAGAAATTCCTAAATATATAGAAGTCGAAAAAGGAGACACCATTGAAACCGATGGGAAATCGGGTGTGATCCCAGGTGGAATTATGTTGGGAACTGTCGTGAACTCTGAGATCGATGATGTAACCGGAGAATTGGACATTCTGGTACGATTGAAAGAAGATTTCGCAAGACTTCGCTATGCGCAAGTCGTTGTAAATCTGGAAATAAAAGAAATTAAACAAGTAGAAAAAATAGACAGCACGGCTCAAAATGTTAAACCTTAGACTTTTTGGAAATATTTTAATGATCATCTTTCTGGTTTTACTTCAGACTTTTCTGTTCAGTAAAATCAGCTTCAAACTGGTCGCCACGCCGTATATTTACGTTATTTTCATTTTGCTTTATCCTGCCTATCGAAACCGATACATATTTTTAATTCTTTGCTTTCTTTTGGGTTGGGGAATTGATTTGTTTGAAGATACAGGCGGAATTCATGCCTTTGCTTCGCTCACGATTGGTTATTTGAGCAAATACATTATCCAAATGGTTTCCGGTACAAAATTCTTTGAAATTGAAGAATTTCGTTATTCGGAATTCAACGCTGGACAATGGGTTTTCTATACAATTCTGATGGTTTTTATACATCATTTCCTATTATTCTTCATGGAAAGCTTATCCTTTGCCAATTTTGCTGGAATTATGAAAAGAACAGTTTACTGTTCGGCTTTTACGCTTTTATTTGTTTATTTCTACTTAATTTTGTTTAGAAAGAGGGCGGAAAGATGAGGAAGATTTATGTGATCTCTGCAGTGTTATTGATGATTGTTTGTTTATTTGTTTGGAGGTTGTATTTCCTACAACTTTCCACAGATCGATACAAATTAAACGCTATCAACACGTCCATTAAACAAGAAATTCTTTTTCCCAACCGGGGCGATATTCTCGACCGGAACGGTGTTTTACTCGTGAGTAATACCTATAGTTATGAATTAAATGTAATTCCAGCTTTGATTACGGAAGAGTTTGACACTGTCAATTTCTGTGATATGGCTGGAATCAAGGTTTCGGATTTTCATAATCGTTTGGAACAGATTAAATCCGAACAACATTTCCGTGCACTTTCGCCTTATCCTTTGATTAAAAATATTTCAAGAGAAAATTTCGCTCGAATCCAAGAGCAACTTTACCTCTACCCTTCTATGTCGATTGTAAAACGGCCGGAACGAATGTACATGGTAAATTCGGCCGGAAATATTTTGGGGTACATCAACGAAGCCAACGAAGCTTACATCAAAACCGATTCGAATTATTATCGACCCGGCGATTTGGTAGGAATTTCAGGAGTCGAAAAGTCGTATGAAAAAGAGTTGAGAGGCGTCAAAGGTGTTAAACATTATATTGCTGACCGACTTATGAAATCCGTAGGCTCCTACAAAGATGGAGAATACGACAAAGCAGCACGTAGTGGGAAAACCATTACTTTGACCATCGATTATGAATTGCAAGAATACGCTGAGAAATTATTACAAAACAAAAGAGGAGCCATTGTAGCACTCGACCCCAAAACAGGTGAAATTTTAGCCATGGCTTCTGCGCCAACGGTTGATCCCAATTTATTTTTGAATTCCGATACAAGAAATGCTATTTTACGCGATACGATTTCAATGCCCAATTACGACCGAGCCACTCAAGGAACCTATCCGCCCGGTTCACCTTTTAAAATGATGACGGCTCTTGCCGGATTGCAAATGGGAACTCTACACGCAGACTCCACCGGATATGTTTGCAAAAATGGTTTCCGATATGGAAGACTGAGAATTGCTTGTGGTTGTGGTCAATATTACCGCCCGATTTCACTGCGTCTGGCACTTGCTAAATCTTGTAATAATTATTTCTCTGAAGCTTATCGAGACATTGTTCAAAAATACCCAGATGATTATGGAAAAGGCATGGATGAATGGCGAGCGATCATGAATAGTTTTGGATTGGGGACTTATTTAAACAACGATTTGGCAGTAGGAAGCCCAGGATTGATTCCTTCTGCTAATTTTTATGACAACCGATTTGGAGAAGGAAAATGGACTCCTTATCAAGTGATTTTCAATGGAATTGGTCAAGGAGACATCACCACTACTCCACTTCAAATGGCGAATTTCACTGCGATTATGGCCAATAAAGGGGAGTTTTTCACCCCACACATCGTAAAAGAAATTGATGGCGAACCTCAAACCGATCCAAGGTTTACACAAAAGAAAAAAACATTGGTAGAATCCCGTCATTTCATTCCGATATTGGAAGGGATGGAACAAGTTTTCACCAATGGAACGGCGAGAAGTTTCGTTACAAAAGATTTCACTCAAGCCGGGAAAACTGGAACCGCTCAAAACCCACATGGGCAGGATCATTCTTTGTTTACGCTGATTGCTCCGGTAGAGGATCCTCAAATTGTGGTGGCAGTCATCGTCGAAAATGGCTATTGGGGTTCACGCTGGGCAGCGCCTATGTCCACTTTAATTGCTGAAAAGTATCTAACCGATACCATCAAAAGAACCCATCTGGAAACCCGTATGTTTAACGGAAACCTGGAAGGCGAATATAGAAAACAATGGATTGAATATTTGAAAAGAAAAGGCTGGTACAAAGAGCCAGCAACTGAAAGTGTAAAAACAGAAAGCATTGAGTCAAAGCAGATCGTTAAGAGGAATTGATTGGATCACTATAATTATGTGTCTGATGCTCATAGCCTTTGGGATTATGAATATCTATTCTGTGGAACCCGAAAAGGGAATCAGACAATTAGTATTCTTTGGCTTGAGTTTCATTCTGATCATCGGATTGATTTCCTTCTCCTCCACCACAGCCAATTTTTTCGAAGTATATAGTCCTTTCATTTATTTGGGATCGATTGCACTTCTCATCGGCGTTTTGATATTTGGTAGAGAAATCAACGGCGCAAAGGCTTGGTTTAGCTTTGGTGCGCTTAGTTTTCAACCTGCCGAAGTCGCCAAACTCGCCACGGGTTTACTTCTTGCCAATTTCATCAGTTCTCCATCCATCGAAATTAAATCGAGACGAACCATTGTCACCGCTTTTGCCATTATAGCAATTCCTGTGGCTTTGATTCTTTTGCAACCCGATTTGGGTTCGGTTTTGGTTTTTAGCGCCTTTATCATCGCCCTTTACCGAGCTGGATTTTCTGCTTGGTATATATTCATTCCGGTAATTGGTGGGGCTTTATTTTTGCTTTCCATTTCCTATCCTGCGTATTATGTTTTGACTGCCTTAGGCTTTTTGACTACTGTCATTTGCTTGTTTGTAATTGCTTTTACATACAAAAGAAATTTACTTAAAAACCTAATGGGAGTTCAGCTCGGTTTGGTCGTTTTCTTTCTGATTTTAATGGGCTTACTTAGCTTTTTCCCGGAAATGGGAGCCATAGAGGATGAAACAGCTCGACAATACGCCGAACCTACAGTATTAGCTTTCAATGTCTATTTCTATTCAGCAATTGGGCTTTTGCTTGCTTTGCTTTCCGCGATTTCTGTGTCCTATTTTATTCTTCGAGACAATTCAGATTCTCCTTATAAAATGTTCAGTCCGGAATTTGGCTCTAACCGAACTTATGAAGTAGCCATTCTTTCGACCGTCATTTTCATGTTGATTTCGGGAATTTCTCTTTTCTCATCAAAAATATATACCGAATTACCCAAACACCAACAAGAAAGAATTATGGTATTGTTCGAAGGAGAAAAGAAATACCGTGACACCTCTGGGTACAATCTACTTTATTCCAAAACCGCCATTGGTTCAGGTGATTTTTTAGGAAAAGGCTACCTTCAAGGAACAGTCAAAATGGGGAAATTTGTACCGGAACAATCCACCGACTATATATTTTGTACGGTGGGTGAAGAATGGGGATTTGTCGGAAGTTCATTATTGGTGATTTTTTATGGATTATTTATTTTGAGAATATACTATTTAGCTGAAAACCAAAGAAGCCCATTCTCAAGGTTTTTTGGATATTCTGTCGCATCCATCTTTTTAATTCATTATTTCATCAACATCGCCATGGTCATGGGGCTCTTCCCGACCGTTGGAATTCCCCTCCCTTTTTTCAGTTATGGAGGAAGTTCTCTCTGGGCTTTTATCACCTTGGTAACTATATTTTTAATTCTAAATTACAAAGACCGACAGAGCTTGATTTAATGAGATGGAACTTATCTTTTTCTCATTCAAAAGATTAAATTTTTCTTAATTAAATCAATCATTCTCATTCTTTTTCTAACTTGCGGCTATGAAGGAAGCTAAACAGTTAAAGTATGACAAAGCCTATCTGAAAATGGCTTTGGAATGGGGAAAATTGTCACATTGTAAAAGAAGACAAGTGGGCGCTTTAATTGTAAAAGACCGAATGATCATTTCAGACGGATACAACGGTACGCCCAGCGGATTTGAAAACCATTGTGAAGACGATGAAGGTTACACCAAATGGTACGTTTTGCACGCCGAAGCCAATGCCATATTAAAAGTCGCCTCATCCACGCAAAGCTGCAAAGGCGCAACCCTTTACATCACACTTTCACCCTGCAAAGAATGCAGCAAACTCATTCATCAGGCGGGAATTGTGCGAGTGGTCTATCTACAGGAATACAAAGACAATTCGGGAATAGAATTTTTGAGAAATGCAGACGTGAAACTAACGCAAATAAATGAAGAAGAACTGTAAAAATGAGGACATTCCTTAAAATCCTGAACCTCGTACTGATGGTGCTGATTATTTTGCTTGCGGGATTTATGCTCGGAAGAAAATACGACATTGCCATCGACGAAAACGACAAACTTGTCGGACTCGAATACAGCGCCAACGAACAGAAAATCAGACGATTGGTTTCGCTGATTAATGATCAATACATGGAAGAAGTGGACACCGACAGTCTAGTGGACAAGGCCATCAATCAGATTGTAGGACAACTCGATCCGCACAGCACTTATTTAGATAAAGAGAAGCTGAAAAAAGTAAACCGCGAAATGAGCGGAAGTTATCAGGGAATTGGTGTTCAAATCAGGAGAATGGATGATACTTTGACCATTACCCAGGTTTTAAGTCAAAGTCCGAATTTTCAAAATCTAATAATCGGAGACCAAGTCCTGAAAATTGACAGTGTGAACATTGTGGGAATGAGTTCCGAAAATGCGCAGAAAATATTCAATGAAATTAATTCGGATGAAGTTGCCCTCACACTCAAACGAAATTCAGCAGAAATCATTGTGAACGCCAAAAAAGGAAATGTTCCCTTGCCGAGCGTGGTTTCGCATTTCAAAATCAATGAAGATTTAGGTTATATCAAACTTGTTCGATTTGCAGAAAAATCGGCAGACGAAGTACACGATGCCCTGAAAGATTTAAAAAATCAGGGAATGAAATCTCTGGTTTTGGATTTACGTGGAAATCCGGGCGGAATCATGAAAGTGGCCGAACAAATTGCCGACGAATTCCTCAAAAAAAATGAGCTTATTGTTTACACCCAGGACAAAGAAGAAAAACGAAAATACATTTATGCCACCAACAAAGGTCTTTTTGAAGATGGAAAAATTTATGTTTTGATCGACGAAGGTTCGGCATCTGCCAGCGAAATTGTCGCCGGTGCTTTGCAGGAATACGGTCGCGCGACCATCATCGGGCGCCGATCTTACGGAAAAGGATTGGTTCAGCGGGAAATTCATCTGGGTGACGGAACCAGAGTCCGGCTGACGGTTGCGCATTATTACACACCGTCGGGGCGTTCCATTCAGCGTCCTTATGGCAAAGGAAAACAGGATTATTCCGAAGAACTTTACCGACGTGTGCGAAGCGGCGAACTTCTCTCGGAAGACAGCATCAAAGTCAATAAAGAACTGGAATACAAAACACCATCGGGCAAAATCGTTTATGGCGGCGGCGGAATTATTCCGGACGAATTTGTAGCGGTCGATACCACCCAATTGAAAGGCTGGATTATGCAGAACGCTTATTCGGACAACAACCAGAATTTCTTCTTCAATAAAATTATGGAAAATCGTTACAATCCATTCTGGATGAACGAAAAATGGTTTTTGAAGCATAACGACATCACACCGATTTATGAAGAATATCTCGGCACTTTGGGCATTTTACCCGAACGTGTAAATGAAGAGGAAGAAAGGCTGATCAAGAACTTCATCCGTTCGGCGATTGCGGAAGAACTTTTCGGAACCAATGCGCTTTACAAAGCTTGGTGGCCGGAAGACAATATGATCCAACGCGTACTGGAATTGGAAACAAAATCTTAAAATGGACTGGCAAGAAGCGCTTTCTGAATACCGGACTTACCTAAAACTCGAAAAATCTCTTTCGCCTAATACGATTGAGTCCTATTTACGGGATTTAAGAAAGCTGGAAAGTTTTTCTGAAAATCCACCTCTGAAAGTTTCATCGTCTGATTTGGATGAATTTCTTTATCAGTACGCCAAAGAGAATTTTGCACCAAGATCTCAGGCACGACTGATTTCATCGGTCAAAAGTTTTTTCAATTATTTGCAATGGGAAGAATGGCGAGCCGACAATCCGGCGGAACTGCTGGAAACCCCAAAACTAGGAATGAAACTGCCCGATACTTTATCGGAAAAAGAGATTGACCAATTAATTGCGCAAATTGATTTGAGTTTACCCGAAGGCGAAAGAAATCGCGCCATTCTCGAAACGCTTTATGGATGTGGACTTAGGGTTTCTGAACTGACGGAATTAAAACTTTCGGATTTGTTTTTTGAAGAAAATTTCATTCGGGTAATCGGCAAAGGAAACAAGCAAAGATTAATACCTATTTCGAATTACACCATTAAATTCATCAATATTTATCGAAACGAAATTCGGGTGCATATCCCCATTCAAAAAGGATTTGAAGATTATCTTTTCCTGAACCGAAGAGGAAAAAAACTTACGCGGGTGATGATTTTCACCATCATCAAACAACTGACCGAAAAAGCCGGAATTCGCAAAAAAATCAGTCCGCACACTTTCCGACATTCCTTTGCCACGCATTTGTTGAAAAACGGAGCAGATCTCCGTTCGATTCAGATGATGCTTGGTCATGAAAGTATTACCACAACCGAAATTTACACTCATCTGGACGATACGATGATCCGCGAAGCTGTGCTGAAATTTCATCCGAGAAATTCAGAAAAAGAGGAATCAGACAATAACCAAAAGTCATAAATTCAAAATTTCTTATCTTTACGTAAACGTTTCACAATGGACATTCAGGCAACAAAATTGGAATTGATCAAAATGCTGATGGAAGTAGATAAAGTTTCTATTTTACAGGAAATAAAAGAAGTTTTACGTTCTGAAGCCAATTTCGCTTCGGAAGAAATAGTCGCCTATACTACAAAGGGAGAGGCTTTGACAAAAGAGCAATACATCCGATCACTAAAAGAAATTAGTGAAGAAATAAAAAACGGTGCTCAAACTTTTTCCTCTGAAGAAGTATTGGAATATGTCTTAAATCAAGACAAACGATGAAAGTCCGATGGTCAAAGCGATCAAGAGAAAGTTTAGCAAATATTTACGACTACATCTTCGAAGATAGTCCCCAAAACGCCGAAATGGTTATTAAAACTTTGATTGATTTAGGAAACTCACTTTCCAATCCCAAAATAGAATATTCTCAAGATTTAATTATTAATGACGAAAGATTTCGTTTTATTCCAAAATGGAGTTATAAATCATCTACGAAAGAACTGAAAATGAAGTAATCATTTTGGATGTTTTCAATGTCAATCAAAATCCCGGTAAATTACTCAGTTTGAAATCCTAAATTCTAATACCACCCTCTTCTCAAATAATTAATAATACTACTTAGGTTGAAATTAAACGTAAACCGAACTCTTTCCCAATATTTATCCATCGCAGGTTCAAATCCGAGTGAGGACTGAACGGGCAGATAAAACTCCAGAAAATCGGGGATGACCTTGAATTTAATTCCGGTATCATAAATAAATTCTGCATGTTGAAATTTATTTTTGTAAACACCGAAATCGGCATAAATATCGAGCATATTCAACACTGGATAATCTACATTGGTTGAAATGATCCATTGATTGACCGTAAAATCCAATTGCGATTTGAAACCGGCTTCAGCCATCACATATTGTTGACTCAAAATCCCGGAACTTTCCGATCGCCCCAATAAATTCAGGTTGAATGCATAATCCGAAACTTTACTCACCCCAAAGTTGAAATAATCGGTATTGCTTTTATTCTCAATGAAACTTCCCGCAAAAACTCGGATGCTCAATTGTTTTTTGGGTGCGAACCGCCAACGATAATGAATTTCACCCATTACTTTCTGAAAAGACTCCGTCGTTTGCAAAGTCATCGAACCATACGACTCATTGATGTAATCAGGTTTGGAATAATAATAAGTCAAATTCCACAAACCGTATTGATCCTCATCGGTTTGAATTTCAAATTCCGGCACTTCCTTGTCCAGATTGTCATAACTGAAAATAAATCCGTGCGAAAGGGTTTCCCGCGGGTCTTTTTTGAAACTCGTCATCAGATAACCCGACCATTTGAGATAAGTTAAATCACGGTCGTAATGTTCATATTTGGCCGAAGCGCCCAAAGTTATCGAACGGAAAATCGATTTTTGCGGTGTAAACGTATTCTGAATTCCACCACTTCCGGCAATTTTTCCGGTTCCGGTAGAAATTTTCGGCGTGATGTTCCATTTAAAAGGCCGAGTAAGCAAAGATTGGTTGTGAAACCTCATCCCAATCAAGAATTTATCGTAATTGTTCCAACGGATTTGCGGGTTCATAAAAATCTGGGAATACTCCGGATTTTCGATGTCGGAATATAATTTAAACTGCAGTTTCTTCCCATTTTTAAACAAACCTCGGGTTCGGATGAAATTATCTCGGTCGTTAAATTCCGGAAAAAGATACCCCGGATTGAGTTCGATTTTGTCATAATCGCCTTTGGGAAAGGAAACAATCGTCGTTTTTTCAGCGGATGCATACCATTCTTCGGCCACAGGAATTCCGCTTTTGGAAGCTATTATTTGAAACGGACCGGAAAATTCTGTTTTGTTTTTGATTTTAATTTCTAAATCTTCATCCGTCTCTTTTGCATTGACGAGTTTGAAATTAATTTTGTCTTTTTTATCAATATAATCCTCAAAAAACCAAGTTAGATCTTTGGGCGAATTTTCAATCAGATAATTCCTGAAATCCATTTGCGAAATGTGGTTTCCACGGTTTTCTTCACTGAAATTTTTAATCATTTCGTAGAAAGTTCCGTTTTCCAAATATTCGTCCATCAGGTAAAAAGTCAAACCGGTTTTGAAACCGCTTATCGCAATTTGGTTCATATTGCTCAACTCATCAAATGGCGTATTGATCGGCTGGTCGTAATTTTGACGTGCCAAATAAAGATAAAGCAATTTATATCGGTCGTTCATTTTCAATCGGGCGGCGTGAAAGAAATACAAAGGCTTAATTCCCAACACTTTTATATTGTCGGGAAGATGTCCGGCGAGTTTTAATGCGGGGAAATTCTCGTCCACATATTTCATCATCAGGTAAAATTGCAGTCCGTTTTTGAGCCAGTGATCCTCGATTTTATTGACCGAAAAAAGCCGCTCGATGTATTCGTAACTTAGGATTTGAAATAATTTCAGTGCGTTTTTTTCTTCTTCAGTAAATAATTTCACTTCAAAAAGCCAAGCATCCAAATCATCCACACCAAAATACTCTTGTTCCTTTTTGGTTTTATACGAAATGAATAATTTATCGGAAGGAAGCTCTCCCAAATGTTCTTTGAGAAAATGAATCTGAGCAGGTAAAATCGAATCAATAATCGGTTTTTCAATGCTGTCGTATCCAAAACCAAAATCTACATTTAATCCTGAAATTTCATCGGAATAAGAATGTCTTTCTTCTTTATTTTTGGTTAAATAAATCCTGAAATGTTCCAGATTTCCAGCCGTCCAGAATTCTTCATTTTTTTCAAGATCGGTTGAGATCAAATAATTTTCGGGATACTCAATTTTCAACTGATAATAAGAAGGATAAGCAGAAAGTCCTTCAAAATCTTTGTAATGTTGAAGTACCCAATTTCCGTTTGCATTCAGCGTTGCGGGTTGTAGAAAGAAATATTTAAGTAAGTAATTTCCTTTCTCAGTTCGCCCATAGCACGTCACGGCATCAAAGGGAATTTTTACCGTATATTCTGCTTTTAGTCGGATGATTTCTCCTTTTTTCCAGGGCTTTTCAAGTTCAATTTTTAAGAATTCACGTTCTTGTTCTTGGTAAAGAATCTTATCATTTTCATCATTCAATAATATTAAATCTCTTGCGCCTCCGCGGTCTTCCCGTTCCGAAAAATGCAAAGCGCCTTTTCGGTCCTGAAGTTTGACTTTGTTCAATACGGTAAGTTTACCCGAATAAGCATTTGCCCAGGCGTGTAAATAAACTTCTGTGAGCGTTTTTTGAGATTGATTTACAAGAACAAACTCTTGTTTTACATGAAGTTCGTGACGAGTAGAATCGAGTTTTACATCGAGATAAATCGAATCGGTTTGCTGGGAAAACAAAAATCCAAAGCAGAAAATCCAGAAAAAACAAGTATAAAACTTTCCCATTGCCGACAAATGTCAGATGTAAATTTGTTTTATTTTTTTCTGATTACCAAGTTTTTAACAGAATAACTCAGCGCAAGCTCACTTCGGTGGCTCCGCCATTGTATTTCCGATAAGACGCATCGTAAACTTCAATTTTTGTGTATTGGCTCAGAAGTTTGAGCAATTCCTTTTTTAGTTTTCCGGTTCCGTGGCCGTGAATAAAAATGAGTCGGCTTCGTTTTTCGGCTCGTGCCAAATCCATTTCTACACGAACTTTGTCAAGTTGAATCTGAAGCATTTCATAATTGGACAAATGCGCAAAAGAATCGACAAGTTGTCCGATGTGTAAATCCACTTCTTTTGGTTCCGACAAAGGTTTTACACCAGATTTTTTAGGTAAAGAAGCCGGTTCCTGAATGATTACTTTCCCGATTTCCAAGGAGAGGTCAGGCAATAATTCATGGGCAAAAAAACTTTCTTCAAAACCAAATTCATTCAAAATAGTCACCAGGTTTTTCTGAACCTTTATCACTTTGCCCTTTTGATTATCATCGATTACTTTGACTTTATCTCCCAACTTAAACATTTCCCAAAAATAAGTATTGTTAAAATGAGAGCCAAAACCAGATTTTCTAGTCTTTGTAATGACTTATATCATATAAATTATTAAATTCGATTACTTTAATTAACACGAGGATAAATTTTATGAGAATTTTTTACGGTTGGATGGTACTGACATTCCTGTCTGTGCTAGTTGCTTGTTCGTCTGATGGTGATGATTTCCCTGTTTTTGACGACGATGATCCGGTTGAAATTTCACCGGTTGTATTTGACATAAATGCGGTGCCTTATCCAAAACTTTCGGATTATAATTTTTTTAAATCTCCAATGTCTGCGCTGGACCCTGTTTACGGTGTCCTTCCGTTTCAGCCGGCTTCTCAGTTATTTACAGATTATGCTTCTAAAAGTCGTTTTATCTGGATGCCAGAAGGCGTAAGTGCGCAATATGTTTCAGACGAAAAAATATTTAACTTCCCTAGTGGAACCATTCTGATAAAGAATTTCTATTATGATCAGGCTTTGCCTTCCAATTCAAAACGAATCATTGAAACTCGGCTAATCATCAAAAAGGATGCAGACTGGATTTTTGCCAATTATGTTTGGAATGAAGAACAAACCGAAGCAATTTTTGATCTTGAAGGTAGTTTTGTTCAGGTTGATTTTGTTCACAATGGGCAAAGCAAAAATGTTTTTTACCGAATTCCCTCTCAATCGGAGTGTCTAACCTGTCACAAAACCGGTGATTCTGCTATTCCAATCGGACCTAAACCACAAAATCTAAATTTCAAATTATATTTTGCCGACGGACAGCAGTATCAGCTGGATAAATGGGAAGATTTTGGCTACCTGAGTTTGGGTACGCCTGCCCACATAAATTCGACGGTGGATTATAACGATACTTCTCAGTCACTGAATGATAGGTTCAGATCTTATGTGGATATTAATTGCGCGCACTGCCACAGCGCCACTGGGCATTGTAATTATTTACCGATTTTACTCGGATTTTCAGAAACAGCAAATCCTGATAATTTAGGGATTTGTGTGGTTCCCAATATTGACATCAGTGGATTTATTGGAATTCCCGTTTCTCATATTGTTAAGCCTGGAGATCCGGTTTCGTCCAATATGTATCAACGAATAAAATCTGAAGAAGAAAATATAAAAATGCCAATGATTGGAAGAAATCTGGTGCATGAAGAAGCGGTTAGTTTAACCGAACAATGGATTAACACCCTTGAGGGAGATTGTAATTAACACAAACAAAAATTATGAAAAAACTTTTATTAATTATTTTTTTAGCTACAGCGGTATTGGACGCCCAAGTTAGCTTTACAAGTCAGAGCATATCTTTTCCAGGCAGCACCAAACGTTGTGTGGTAGATATGAATGGTGACTTTTTAGACGATCTTGTAGGCATTTCTGATGGAGTAATTTATGTGAATCAACAAAATACCGATGGTAGTTTCACTTTGAAAGAATATATGACACAGAGTTCTCCATATATGCCGGGCTGGTCGATTACCGCTGCTGACTTTAATGGTGATGGATATAACGATTTGATGTATGGAAGTGGAAACGGTGTCGCTTTTGCTCTATCCGAGGTTGGAGCTTTGGGAGTGAATTATAATATCACTTATGGAAATCAATATGTCTTTTCACAACGTGGAAATTTCATAGACATTGACAATGATGGCAATCTTGATGCCTATATGTGTCATGATACAGAACCCAGTGTTTACTATATAAACGAAGACAATATGCCCGTGTTTTACCAGGGCGGATTGGGTGATTATCCAACAGGCGGACATTATGGATCTCTTTGGGTGGATTACAATAATGATGGATTAATGGATCTTTTCATTGCAAAATGTGGAAGTACAGAAGGAAAAAGAATCAATGAACTTCATAAGAACAATGGCGACGGAACTTTTACAAATGTAGCACCCGAAGCAAATCTCGACAGTTCATCGGAGAATTGGTCCAGTGCTTGGGGTGATTTTAACAATGACGGTTGGATGGATATGTTTAACGGTATAAACGCTCAAATGCAAAACAACACTGGAAGTCATGAACTCATGAAAAACAATGGTGACGGAACCTTTACAAATGTTACAGCCGGTTCAGGTTTTGACAATTTTGAAGGAAAAAGCCGTGAACATGTTACTTATGATTTTGACAATGATGGATACCTTGATATCGCAGGAAATTCAAATATGATTTTCTTTAACAACGGCGATATGACTTTTACTCCTGCAACGGTTGGGTTTTCAGATGCGGCATTTGGAGACTTGAACAATGACGGATTTATCGATGCCTATGCGTTCGGAACAATTTTTTATAATCAAGGAAATAACAATAACTGGATTAAATTAAATACTATCGGAATAGAAAGTAACACAAACGGAATTGGAGCGCGTGTAGAACTTTATAGTGCAATGGGCATGCAAATCCGAGATGTAAGAAGTGGCGAAGGCTTTTCCTTTATGAGCACGCTGAACACGCATTTCGGAATCGGAACCGATACCGAAATCGAGAAAATCATCATTCGATGGCCATCTGGTATCGTGGACACCATCCTAAATCCTGAAATCAATACAACGCTTACCGTTACGGAAGGCGAGACCCTAATGGGTCTAGCAGAACATGATTTGCTGCAGTTTGCCATTTATCCAAATCCGGTAAAAGATATTTTGAATATCAAAACCAATGACTTGACGAATTCAAAATTTGAAATCCGGGATCTTACAGGATCTGTTATTTTAAAAGGAAATGCACAGTCAGGAAAAATAAACGTAAATCATTTGCAAAAAGGAATTTATATTTTGACTTTCGAACAAAACGGTAAAAAGTCCAATACGAAATTTGTCAAATAATAGTTTGATACATAAACCTGTTGAAAGAGAAAAAGCTATCTGAAATCAGATAGCTTTTTCGTTTTTCTTATATTTTAATCAATCTTAAACAGGCGTGTTCAAGTCAAACGCTTCCAGATATTGTGCTACTCTCTGCACAAATCCACCTCCCAAAGCACCGTCCACTACTCTGTGGTCATAAGCATGTGACAAATACATTTTATGACGAATGGCAATCACGTCTCCTTGCGGTGTTTCCACCACCGCCGGCTTTTTGACAATCGCACCCACGGCCATGATCGCAACCTGCGGCTGAGGGATAATCGGTGTTCCCATCGTATTTCCAAAACTTCCGATATTGGTAATGGTATAAGTTCCACCTTGGATTTCATCCGGTTTTAATTTATTCTGACGCGCTCGGTTTGCCAAATCATTTACTTGTTTAGCCAATCCTGCCAGACTGTATTGGTCTGCGTTTTTGATCACAGGAACGATTAAGTTTCCGGTTGGAAGTGCAGCTGCCATTCCGATGTTGATGTTCTTCTTCTTAATAATTTGATCTCCATTGACCGAAACATTGATCATCGGGAAATCTTTGATAGCTTTTGCAATGGCTTCAATGAAAATCGGCATGAAAGTGATTTTCTCTCCATTTTTCTTCAAGAATTCGTCTTTGTGTTTGTTTCGCCAAAGAACAATATTGGTCACATCCGCCTCGATGAATGAAGTTACGTGCGGAGCAATTTGTTTGGCTTGTACCATATTTTGCGCAATGATTTTACGCATTCTGTCCATTTCGATGATTTCATCTTCACCCGAAACAATCACCGGTTGTGGTTTCGCAGGAGCTGAAACCGGAGCAGTTACCTGTGTAGCAGGCTGAGTCGAACCGGCTTTTTTGCTCTCCACAAATTTCAAAATGTCCTCTTTGGTCACCCTGCCTTCTTTTCCTGAACCTTGAATAGTTTCCAATTCCGCTACGGAAATTCCTTCTTGCTGCGCAATGGATTTCACCAAAGGCGAAAAGAATTTATCGGAAGAAGAAACGTCAAGGCTCCCACTGCTTTTCAAAGGTTTTTCGAGTTCAGCAACCACCGATGTTTCCGGCTCTGAAACCGATGTTTCAGCCGGAATAGCAACAGGTTCTGCAGATGACACTTCGCCCTCCACTTCCAAAATGGCAATTGGTTCACCAATTTTGGCTATACCGTCCACGTTTACCAATATTTCTTTTAATTTTCCGGCTACAGGAGAAGGAACGTCTGAGTCCACTTTATCGGTAGCGATTTCCACTACAGATTCATCTTCTTCAATAGTGTCTCCAACGTTTTTCAACCAATTGATGACGGTTGCTTCCATCACCCCTTCGCCCATTGCGGGTAATATCAATTTGTAATCGGCCATAGTTTTTCTTTGATTGCACAAATCTAATTAATTTGACTTGAATTCTAAAATAGAATAGGGATTTAGTGAAAAGACAGGAACTAAATGTTTTTTTGTAAGCCATCGTTAAATCCGTGTCATTTGGCATATCTAAGTCAAAATTCAAATACAAAAAACCGCCTCAAATGAGACGGTTTCTGTTTTGAATTACGGTGTACAATTTAATAATTATACAGTAATACTTAAATTAAGCTTCACCCGGAGGTCCAAAGTTCATCGGCATAGCGGCTGATTGATTGTCCTTGATTTCACCGAATTGTTTCTCAAAACGGTTTACATTTTCGGCCAATGCTTGTGCCAGACGCTTTGCGTGTTGTGGGGTCAAAATAATTCTTGACTTCACTCTTGGTTTGGGTACTCCCGGCATCATTTGGATGAAATCCACGATGAATTCAGAAGGCGAATGGTTGATTACTGCCAGATTAGAGTAAACCCCTTCGGCCGTCTGATCGTTGATTTCAATATCGAGATTATTTTTATTTTCTGCCATTAGATTACTGATTTTGCACTTACTAATTCTTCATATTCTTTTTGAGAACCCACGATGATATTTTGATATTCCTTCAAACCGGTTCCGGCAGGAATCAAGTGTCCAACGATTACGTTCTCTTTCAATCCGTTTAATTCATCTTCTTTTCCGGCAACTGCAGCTTCGTT
>LSQX01297327.1_pt1 | contig 70801 bp, 63 predicted proteins | sample 654561 | NCBI WGS metagenome assembly LSQX01 (sample SAMN04489861, study PRJNA283612) | anaerobic digester metagenome | isolation source: 4 biogas reactors fed with cattle manure at either 37C or 55C with and... | place: Denmark: Kongens Lyngby | collected 2014
TCCTCCTCCCCCCACTTTCCTTTTGCCCTATGTATTCCACGTATGTTATTTTCTCCGCGCAATTTAATAAAATCTATATAAGCTCTTCTTCAGATCCTGAAAAACGATTGCTTATCCTTCCTATCCAAAAAAACCTGAGGATATTTTTGACTGACTCTCCCTCTCGCTGACATACAGTATTTTAGCCTTAAATTAGCGGCTTTCTTCCCTGCAATAAATTGCTTATGGAAAATGATTTGGAGAAGATGGCTTAATTGCTTTGATTAAACTGCCGCCTAAGCCTGTTTCCCATTCCTCCTTTCCAAAAACTCTTCTACCACCCGCTTGTCAACAGCCAGGGTAAAATCACCGGGGCTCAGGCTACGGAGCGGAATCCAGCGAAAGGACATAGCGCCTTCCTTTTTCTCAAAATCAAACGGCTTAACACTGACGGGAATGGCATCAGGATTTTTAATGGAAATCAGGTAGTAAATGCTGATCAGTTGATTCCCTGGAATGAAACGGGTCTCCTGGAAAAAATCGGTGGTGTAAAAATGTTCAAGCACCTCCACCTCTTGTCCAAACTCCTCCATACATTCTCTTTTCAGACAATCGATGGTCCCTTCACCATATTCCAGTCCTCCGCCAGGGAATTTGGTCATCAGGGTGTTGAACCAGTATTCATCCACGGCCAGCAGGTGATCTCTGTGGATCCCGATGCCGTAAACGCGAATGACAAACTGACCGTATGATGTCATAGAAAAGGCGAAAGGTTAAAGGTTGAAGGTCATAAAGTAAACAAAAATAAGTGTTTCGTCTTAATAAACAACTACGATTTTGAATACATGTCCAAGATAGAGGATTGTGATTTACTGCCTTAAACTTTTCAGATAAGGGGTTTTGTGGCGCGGGTCATTTCCCGTTTGCCAGGAGGACCTGTAAGTTTCTCTATTTGAAACCCGCAGGCTTTTAGAGCCCTTCTCACCGCTCCCTTTGCGCTGTAAGTTACAAGAATACCCCCCGGGCGCATCAAACCATAAACTTTTTCAAATACTTCAAAGTCCCATAACCCGGGCTGGGTATCGGGTCCAAAGGCATCATAATACACCAGATTGAACAATTCCAGGGGCAATACTGCCTCCATAAGCCCTGCTTTTGATTTGTAAAAAACAAAGCCTTGTGCAATTTCCACATCCTTTTCCCAATCACTTTGATGGAGAGCCAGAAAAGAGCCCCTTCCCTGCCCTTCTGTGAGGACTTCAGGGTAGTTGAGCAGCTCATATTCTTCCTTCACAAGGGGAAAAGGCTCCAGGGTGAAATAATGCACCAGGGCACCCCGTTTTTGAGATTCCAGAAGGGTCAAAACCGCATTTAAGCCTGTTCCGAAGCCCACTTCCAGAATATTCACATGGGTTTCTTTTTCAGAAATGCGCAGTAAGCCATGGCGAATAAATACGTGACGGCTTTCTTGAACGGCCCCGAAAGTGGAATGGTAATGCTCGTCCATGCCTACCAGTTCAAGGGTATGCGAGCCATCGGCCGTCGTGATGATCTTGCGTTCAAAGCCTTTTTTCATTCTATGCCTTGGTTTCCAATATCAGTCGAGCAACATAATTATGATCCTCCCCAAGGAAAAGAAAGTCCACTGAGAACCCTTCCCTTTCGGCCGCATCTGAAAGGTTATCCGGATCGACAAACAACCAGTGAAAGGACTCCCCCCTCCTGCCCTTGTATTCCAACTGGTAAACTACTTCCCCGTAATAACGCTCACCCAGGGGGATGCTGTAGCTGCCATCCTCTTCTTCAAAAAGATAAATAAGGTCCGTTGACTCCACCAAGATCTGCCCTCCCGGATTCATCCATTTTTTTGTATGACGGAACAGCTGTTGCAGGCCTTCCAGATTTGTTGCCATTCCGGCCCCGTTCATCAGGAATAGCACGGTATCAAAACTTTTTTCCCCGAAAACAAAGAAATCCTGGCAGATGGCATTTTTTACGCCCCTTGCCTTCATGATATCCACAGCACCTGGCGAGAGGTCAATGGCTACCACCTCCAAACCCCGCTGCTGCAGATCCAATGCATGTGCACCTGCACCAGCCCCCACATCCAATACCCTTCCGCGGCAGGCGTCCAGGGCCATTTGTTCCCAGAGGGGCATCTCCTTATAGGTTCGAAAAAAATAGGACACAGGCAAATCATCAGGCTCGGAAACGTCAAGATATACCCTGATCACGGCCTTGCTGTCGCCATCGAGATAATCCCTGAAAGCCTTTCCAAATACATCCACTGGATCAAAAGTTTAATAAGGTTATTTCTTTGGTTTTATTGATTGCGGTTGCGAAAGAAGAGACAGCTGTCGCCATAGCTCAGAAAACGGAAATTGTTTCGCATGGCAAAGGCATAGGCATCCTTCCAGGCAGGTCCTGCAAAGGCAGCCACCAGGAGTAAGAGGGTGCTGCGGGGCTGATGAAAATTGGTGATCAGCACATCCACCAGTTGAAAAGAATAGCCGGGCACAATAATCAACGAGGTCTCGCCATGCAGTGTTTCCAGGCCTTCCTGATCAAGAAAACGAAGAATTGCCGCAATGGCTTGCCCTGCAGTTACCGTGGTTTTCATCAGGTAAGGCTCCCATTGATTGACAATAAAACGGGCATTGTCAGGGCGGTAGCCTTCCATCAGCTTAACGCCCAGCCAGTATAGGCTTTCGAGGGTTCGCATGCTGGTAGTCCCCACGCTAATGACAGCACCCCTGGAATTCTCCAGGGCTTCCAGCAATGGGCGATTGACCTGGAATTGTTCGCTGTGCATGGCATGCCCGCCAATGGTTTCCGATGAGACAGGCTTAAAGGTTCCTGCTCCTACATGCAAAGTCAGGAATCGGGCTTTAATATCCTTTCGGGCAAGGGCCTCAAATACCCGGGGAGTAAAATGCAGGCCAGCGGTTGGAGCGGCGACCGAGCCATCATCTTTAGCATAAACCGTCTGATAGGTGATTTTATCCTTTTCCTCAGCCTTTCGGGTGATATAGGGTGGCAAAGGGGTTTGACCTGCCAGCTCCAGTACTTCCCCAAAACTCAGGTGATCAGGCTTCCACGAAAAAGCGATTTCAAACTCCTCACGCCTACGGGAAACCTGACGGGCATTAAGGCACAGTCCCAAAGCTGGGTTTTCGATGCTCATCACCCCAGATTTCCAGCGCTTGGCATTGCCTACCAAGCACTGCCAGTGCACAGGGCTGGTAAGGCCCAGGGCCATATGCACGTCGGAAACAGGCTGAAGGGGCTGAAGGCAGAAAATCTCAATGCGTGCTCCGGTCTCTTTGAAGAACTCAAGCCGGGCCTGAACCACACGCGTATTGTTAAGCACCAAAAGGCTTCCCCGGGGTAAATACGAACCAATCTGCTCAAAGCGTGATTCGGTAATTTCCTCGCCCTGAGAAACCATCAATTTCGACTGGTCGCGCTGTTCCAGGGGAAAGGAGGCAATCCGTTCCGTGGGAAGATAATAGGAGTACTCCTCTATTCGAAGGTCTGCAATGATTGCAGGGATGTTGGGTTCAAAATTTTCCACAGGCAAAATTACCCAATAATCAGGAATGACCTGCCCCCGTACTTTTTTTTCAGTAATTCTCTTAAGAAATGTTTTTGGACTGCCCGTATTTTTGGCAAAGCTTTTTACATTTGTCGTACTTCATCATTTTTTAATACGGCCATTTTATGTACGCATCTCGCTATTCTTTTTCACAGGGCCCCCTTTTTCCCCAATCAGATATTGACAATCAATTCTGGCAGAACCATGAACCTGTAGGTTTTGTGTGTTACGACGGCTCCGGTTGGGTGATGACCAATGCTCAGGATTTCAGTAGTTCGGAGCAGTCCTGGCTGATCAATCCCGAATTTCCGGAAAAGGAAGTCAATGAAATCATCAGAAAGGGGAATTCAATTAGCTGGCTCACCTGGCAAAATGATGTATGGGTTGTGTTCTCCACACCCGAGCTTGTATATGGGGAACAAAAGATCGTAACCAGCCGGAAGTTTCCTGAAAGCGACATCAACAAGCTGGCCCGCCAGGGCTATTTTATCACCAACATTTCCTTTGGGAAGCAACAATGGGTGGTGGTTTGCTCAAAGGGAAGCGGGATAATGGAACAAAAGGTGGAAACCTACAGGGAGTTTCCTGAAAAAGGGCTGCAGAAATCTTGGGACAATATGTTTGATGTCTGGCAATTGGCACAGGGGAAAGGCCTTTGGGACCGCGACATATTTGTGGTTGTTGGCGTTAAGGGATTGCCTTTCCGCACCCAGCACTGGTATACAGCCAATGATTTCCCCGAAAAAGGCTTCCGCGAGAAACTTAAAGAAGGCTTCAGGCTTACTTTTGCAAATTATATTGGCGACCGCTGGTTTATTATGATGTCGCAGCCCTCCGAAGACATCGTGAAGAAACTGGCTCAGAAGCGTAAAGAAACATCCATTGAAGAACTAGAACAAATGCAGGGCCAGCTCCTCACCCAGGAACTCGAAAAAAATGAAGAACCTGAGGAAGAAGTTGATCCTGACTTTGCAGGCATCCCGCAGGAAGCCATAAATAACGACAATACCGCTTACAAGTTTTACAAGGAAGAGAAGTATGACAAAGCCTTAAAGTATTGTCAGAAGGCCCTGGAAGTGGCCCCTGACTTTGCCCTCTCCCTCAACCGCATGGGGCTTATTTATTCTATCCAGGGTGAGACCGGAAAGGCAAGAGAATGTTTTTACAAAGCCATGAAGCTGATGCCTAAGGAAATGGCCTACCTGGAAAATTATTTCACCTCATTGGACGAGCGAAAAGACGAGGAAGTCTTTAAGATCGTCGCTTCTACCAAACGTGGGTTGTTTGAGAATTACGAACCCTCCGACAAGGAGTATTGGGCCATGCTGGGGACCCTTTGTTATGAGTTCAGGGATTTCAAGACTGCCAGTTTCTTTTATAAGCTCAGCCTGGAAAAAGAACCGGATAACGATTATGTCAATGAAATGCTAGCCGAAGCCGAAAAGGAAATTGCAGAAAGCTCAGGAAAAAAAGGCAGTTCCGGCACGCCTGTGGGTTTTGAACAAGGTCTGGGCACTGAAGTTGATGAGGAATCCCAGCAAAGCCTCGAAGATACGCTCAACCAACTAAATAGCCTGATCGGAATGACCCGTATCAAGCAAGAAGTGAATAAAATGCTCAAGGAGCATAAGATATTGGCCAAGCGAAGGGAAATGGGAATAGAAACAGGTCATAAAACCTGGCACGCTGTATTCGAGGGTTCCCCCGGAACAGGAAAAACCACCGTGGCCAGATTGATGGCACAGATTTTCAAATCACTGGGTATCCTGAATAAAGGACACCTTGTAGAAGTGGACCGCAGTCAACTGGTTTCAAACTATATTGGTGACACCGCAATCAAAACGAACAAAGTGATCGACTCGGCCCTCGACGGGGTGCTGTTTATTGACGAGGCCTATGCCCTGACTCCCTCCTCCCAGAACGACTTCAGCCAGGAAGCCATCGACACCCTGATCAAGCGTATGGATGCGGACCGCGACCGCCTGGTGGTATTCATGGCAGGCTATCCCGAGGAAATGAAAGAGCTCATTGTTTCCAACAGCGGCTTTGAGTCAAGGGTCAAGAACTTTTTCCACTTTGAGGATTTCCAGCCTGACGAACTGCTGGCCATTTTCAGGTCCATGGCCCATAAGAATCAGTTCATCATGACTGAAGAAGCGGAAGCAAAACTGGAACGCTATTTCGATTTTATTTTCCGCTCAAAGGATGACAACTTTGGGAATGCACGCCTGGTTCGCAATTTGTTTGAAAAAATCACTTCCCAGCAAGCCTTGCGCCTGGCTGACCTTCCCGATGTGAATGATGAGGATCTTATGCTCATCATTGAAGAGGATGTCACTGAAGTGGTTAAGAAAGATTTTGATGACAACAAGGAAGTGCCCCTGGAAACCATACTTAATGAATTAAACGAGCTGATAGGGCTCGAATCCGTCAAGCAAGACGTTATCCGTCTGGCCAAGCATATGAAGGTGGCAAAAAAACGTATGGAACGTAATCTTCCTGTTGAACCCATCATGCTGCATTCTGTATTTGTTGGGCCTCCCGGAACAGGCAAAACCACCGTTGCCAGGCTGATGGGCCGGATCTTCCGTTCGCTGGGCTTACTGGCTAAAGGACACGTTGTAGAGGTGGACCGCTCAGGATTGGTAGGCCGTTATGTGGGCGAGACAGCACAGAAAACCACCAGGGTTATCGACTCGGCAATGGATGGCATCCTGTTCATCGATGAGGCATATGCCCTGGCATCGGGCGGAGAAAATGACTTCGGCCCGGAAGCCATTCAGACTCTCCTCAAGCGCACGGAAGATGACCGTGAGCGCCTGGCGGTTATCCTCGCAGGCTACCCAAAGGAAATGGACCACTTCTTTGAGTCCAATACAGGCTTACAATCACGCTTCTCCAAGACCTTTGAGTTCAAGGATTACACCCCCCTGGAGCTGAAGGATATCTTTTGCCGCATCGCCAAAACGCGCAATTACCTCTTATCAGCAGAGGCAGAGCAGGCTGTACTGACAATCATGGAAGAAACATTCCGGAACCGCGACAGCTATTTTGGAAATGGAAGAATGGTGAGAAACCTTTTTGAAAAGGCCATTCAAAACCAGTCAGACCGTATCGTTGAACTTGTGGATATCTCCAATGAGGAGTTCATCACTCTAACGGATGAAGATATCCATAAGGCAGCGCCTGCCATTAAGCAAGCACCAGGCGAAGAGGCCCGGCGCGCAATAGGATTCAGAAAATAATCACTTGGAGAACAAGCGTCACCAGCCCATTAACTCAGTCTGGCCATCACCTCCATGTTTTTGGGGTTAAGCAGTTCCTTGCCCTCGGGCGTGTATAGATAATCCAGTATTTCCTTATGATATTTCACGATGGCAGGGCGAACGATCTTCATGGTGCTGTTCATCAGCTTGTTCTGCTCCGAGAAGGGTTCATCAAGGAAAGCCACAGCAGATGGCAGCCAGCGTGTGGGGAACATCCCCCCAAAGTCCCCGCCAGGCATGAAGCGATCAATTTCTGCGCGCATTTTCACCAGGGCAGCGGTCTGCCCTGATTCAGTGTCAATCATCAGCTTGTGCTTCTGGAGGAAGTCCTTCAGCTTGAGCTTATTGATCACCACCAGAGCCACCGTATACTGGTTCTGATTGTTATAAAGCATGATCTGGTCAAAGAAGGAGATCTGCTCTACCATGGTTTCTTCAATTCCCTCCGGACTGTATTTCTCACCATCGCTGGCGATGAGCAGGCTTTTACTGCGCCCCAGGACATAAAGATAACCGTCCTTATCGAGGTAGCCCAGGTCACCCGTATACAACCAACCATCCCTGATGGTCTCCTCCGTGGCCTTTTCATTGTCCCAATAACCCGCCATCACGTTATCACCGCGTATGACAATTTCGCCCTGCTCCCCCATAGGCAGCTCACGTCCATCATCCCCACAGATCTTCAGGTCGAGCCAAGGCACTACCTTGCCCGAAGAACCCAGCTTATGGAAATCGGGGGTATTGGAAGAAATTACAGGAGAGGCTTCTGTCAGGCCATAGCCCTGATACATCGGGATGCCAATAGCATAAAAGAACCTCTGCAGCTCAATGTCGAGCAGGGCGCCCCCGCCCACAAAGAACTTAAGACGCCCCCCGAAGTTTTCCCTGACTTTCTTAAACAGAATGGCATCCAAGATTGAATAAAAGGGCTTGAGAATGATCCTCCAGCCTTGGCCCTTATTAAAACCCTCCCGGTTATAAGAATAGGCCAAATTAATGCCAAAATTAAACAAGCCCCAGGCAAATTTTCCTTTGTCCTTCACGCCTTTTTCTATGTTCTTGCGAAAGTTCTTTGCAAGTGCAGGCACACTGAGCAGGAAATAGGGCTTCACCTCCTTAATACAAACCGGCACATTCCGAAGGGTTTCGTTGGCAGTGCGGCCTACCTTTACCGAGGCAAGGCTGGCACCGTTACGTATCAGGGCATAAATCCCTACCGTATGGGCAAAGCTGTGGTCCCACGGAAGAATGTGCAGCGAAGTAAAATAAGACGGGACATCGAAAATGGCCGAGGCCTGTTCAACATTCGCAAGGTAATTCAAATGGGTCAGGATGATTCCCTTGGGGTCTGCCGTGGTCCCTGAAGTATAGCAAATATTGGCACAGTCATTGGGGCCTACACTGTCCTTGATTTCCTCCAGTTCCCGACGGTGGTCCTTCAAATATACCTCACCTTTGTCAAGAAGCTCATCAATAAGCACAACCTTTTCTTTAAGGTCGGCATCCGTAATGGGCTCTTCAGGTGGATCCAGCAGGAGAATGAACTCTACGCTTGGAAGCTGGTCGATGATGTTAAAGATCTTTTGCTTGTGGTTGCCCGAAACAATTACCCCCCTGCAGGCAGAGTGATTGATGCGGAAAATTAAATCGCCCGGCTCTTCCAGCTTCACGGAAAGAGGTACACTGGCTGCATTGCAGTACAAAAGAGCAAGTTCGCCAATAACCCAGTCATTCCTTCCTTCTGATACAAGGGCTACGCGGTCGCCTTTCTGAACATTTAGGGTCAGATAGCCCCCAGCCAATAGCAACACCCGATCATAAACTTCCTGGTAAGTCATCCCACGGTATTCAGTGGTTTTCTTCTCCCACAACAGGACGTTTTCGGGAAATTTCTTTACACTTGTTTCGAATAGTTGAGGTAAACTCTTGTGTTCCATTGGTTTCGTGTTGGTTATATATTGCAATATGCTTTAAGCCTCAAAAAACCTTTGCTAATATCGTAACAAAAAAGTTAATTTTGCGCGGGTTTTCAAATTAATTTTATTCCATATTTGCCTAAAAGCCCTAAATACCTTTATTTTCAAGCCTTTTTCATCACCAGGACAATGTTCTCACCAAAATTTTTCACCACTATCCGACAGTACGACCGGAAAACATTCCTTTCTGACCTTACTGCAGGCATAATTGTAGGGGTTGTGGCGCTTCCGCTGGCCATTGCCTTCGGTATTGCCTCAGGGGTCTCTCCCGAGAAAGGACTGATCACGGCCGTCATTGCTGGCTTTCTGATCTCTTTCCTCGGAGGAAGCCGTGTTCAGATTGGTGGACCTACGGGTGCATTCATCGTGATTGTCTATGGCATCGTTGAGCAATTTGGTGTGGAAGGCCTGATCCTCGCCACCTTTCTGGCAGGCATTATGCTGGTGGCCATGGGATTCCTGAAATTGGGCAGTGTCATCCAGTTTATGCCCTACCCCATCGTCGTCGGGTTCACCAGCGGAATTGCCGTCATAATTTTCTCAAGCCAGATTAAGGACTTTTTTGGTCTGGGGGGGGGTGAGGTTCCCGCCAGCTTTGTCGAAAAGTGGGGCTTTTATTTCAATCATCTCCATACCATCAACCCCTATGCCCTGGCCATCAGCGCAGGTACAGTCCTGATTATCCTGTTGTGGCAAAAAATCAACAAGGTCATCCCCGGTTCGCTGGTGGCCATTGTCCTCACCACACTGGCCGTAGCCTATTTTAACCTGCCTGTGGAAACCATTGGCAGCAAGTTTGGGGAGATCCGTGCAGGCATCCCGGCACCTTCTTTTCCTGGCTTTGACTTCGCCACGTTCCGCATGCTGCTGATGCCTGCCTTCACCATTGCCATGCTCGGGGCCATCGAATCCCTGCTCTCGGCCATGGTTGCCGACGGGGCTACAGGCTATCGACACCGGCCCAACACTGAGCTGATTGCCCAGGGAGTAGCCAATATCGTGACGCCCATTTTTGGGGGTATCCCTGCCACTGGGGCTATCGCCCGTACCATGACCAATATCCGCAACGGGGGAAAAACACCAATGGCAGGAATCATCCATGCCTTAGTGCTCCTGCTGATCCTGCTGTTCCTGGGGAAACTTGCACGCCTGGTGCCCTTGCCGGCCCTGGCTGGAATCCTTGTGATCGTAGCCTATAACATGAGTGAATGGAGGTCTTTCAAAGGGCTTTTCCGCAATGCCAAAAGCGATATAGCGGTTCTGCTGACCACTTTCCTGCTTACCGTATTTATTGACCTTACCGTTGCCATTCAGTTTGGACTGCTGATGGCAGTATTCCTCTTTGTGAGAAGGGTGTCGGAAACCACCGATATTGAAGTGCTGAAAGGACAGGTGGAGGATGAACAATCGCACATCTCCGATGACGAGGATACCCTGGATATCCCAGAAGGAGTGGAAGTATTCCAGATCAAGGGCCCCTTCTTTTTCGGCATTGCCAACAAATTTGAGGAAGCCGAGCAACAGTCGGGCACCAAGCCAAAGATACGCATCATCCGTATGCGGCGCGTTCCTTTCATTGATTCCACGGGCCTGAAAAACATGAAAAGCTTCATAGGCCGCGGTCGGCACCATGGCATTCACGTTTTACTTTCAGGACTTCAGCCCAAGCCCCTGGATGCCCTAAGGAAAGAAGGCATCATTGATATGCTGGGCGAAGAGAATGTTTGCCTCAACATTGAACTGGCCCTGGAACGTGCAAAACAACTCCTGCAAGCCGGGCACCCTGCTAAATAAAACGGGTATCAGCACGCAGCAGATCAGCCGTAAGGCAAGAATGCACGGGTAGGATGCCTGCTAGCTCACCTGGTGAGAACTTCCGACACAGGGCCTCTGGAAGCCTAATAACACCATGTTCCTGCGAGAGGCGGTTTACGTAACAGGCCTCATCCGGAAAGATCCAGTGTCCGCTTTTATTCAGCATGACCACTTGCCCGTAATGGATATTGCCTATGGCATCTTTGCCTTGTTCTTTTGATAAATGCACTGCCCCACAATATATTACCATTTCCTTGCGCTCGGGGTGCAGGGCCACTACCGGGGCAGCGACGGCAACTGCAATATCTTCCGGCCCACAGGCACCCAGGTTATGCTGCATCAGGTCATAATATACAAAATTTCCCGGACGCAACTCATCAGCCCCATAAAAGTTTTCCGACAGGGAACAGGATGGCGTATCGCCCCAGGATATTTTACAGCCTCCCGGGAAGGCATCAGCAAGAGACGCCTTCAGGCCATTCAGCAACCCCATGGAATCCTGGTGTATCTTAAGAATATCTGCGGGCGTGCCGGCATGGTAGGTATGACCTGCATGAGCCAGCACACCTGCCATGGTGATCAGTGAATTTGCTTCTGCCTGTTGCAAGGCCAGGCGGATGGCATCCGGGTTTTTGGGGTCAAAGCCAGTTCGATGGGTGCCCACATCCACCTTCATCCATAGCTCGACAGGTGCTTTCAGGGCTTTGGCAAGCAGAGCCATAACCCCCGGAGCCGAGACTGTAAGACCCAGGCGTGTGGTGGCTGCCAGTATGTTGATCTCGTCCATTTCACGAAGGTTTACGGGGAAGGCAATCAAAATGTCCTTCCATCCGTCGGCAACAAACTGCCGGGCCATAGATACTGAAGAGACGGCAATTTGATCCACGCCCGCTTCCCTGAACCATTGCCCCAACTCGAGCGATTGATGGGTCTTGAAATGCGGCCGCAACACAGCCCCATGCCCTCGTGCCTTGCTGAGCATTCGGCTGATGTTTGCCTGAGCTTTCCCTTTATTAACCAGTAGGGTGGGTCTCTTTATGCCTTGCATACTAGATCAGGGTTTGAACTGATAAAACGAACCTGAAAACCTGAAACATTATTTTTCCAGCCTTTTGGCAACCAGTTTAACGATCTCGTCTTCTTTATGTCGGGCTGCCAGCTGGATTTCATTGGCTTGCTCCAAAATCTGACTTACGAATGCCTTATCTTCGAGATCCATGGCATTGACCTTCACGTTGAGATAAGCGCCGATCACGGCGGTACGCACACATAGGGCGCCCACCCCTGCATCGGTTACTGAGGTCGGATTGCCCTTCTCCACCATCGCCTCAATCACCTCCAGGGCTTTATAGGCCGTTTCCATCACCTGGTATGGGATCTCGATTGCATATTTTGTAGCAGCCTGAATGGCCTCCTTACGGGCCTTCTTCTCTTCTTCCGTTCCCTTGGGCAAGCCAAAGGCTTCCATAATCCGGTTGAAGGCACGGGTATCCTCATCCACCAGGAAGATCAGTTCATCCTTAATGGCCTGGCCTTTCTCGGCCCATTTGCTGAAATCCTCCCAACGCTCATCCCAGCCACGCTTGTGCGAGGACAGGTTAGCCACCATCGTGCCCAGCGATACGCCCAGGGCGCCCACATAGGCTGATACCGAACCGCCGCCGGGAGCAACCGATTCGCTGGCCGTTTCGTCGGCAAAACCCTGAAGGTCAAGGTCCACCAGCTTCTTACCCGACTCTTCCTCTATTAGATATTCAATGATCTTTTCCTTGGGGTTGAAAGGCTTCAGCTCATCCAGACCAAGCGACTTCACCGCGATTTTGATGATCTCGGCTTCTGAGACCCCCAGGCTGCGTTGTTGCTTGGCCAGGAAATATTTTCCTGCTTCGATCAGGGCTTTCTTGGGCACCAGGCCCACGAGCTCTGAACCCGTGACTCTCACCCCACGCTCTTCGGCTTTTTTCCATACCTCATCATAAGCCACGTGGATGGGCGTAATACTGATGTTGGTGAGGTTCATTGATATCTGCGCAATGCCGTATTCCTCAATATACCATCCAATGGCTTTTACGGCCTTGAGGGTTCCCGGAATGTAAACAGGATCGCCTTTTTCGTCCTTAACGATCTTACCTGTAATAGAGTCTCCCGTTCGCTTCACGCGGCCACGTTCACGCACATCAAAGGCAATGGCATTGGCACGGCGGGTGGAGGTGGTGTTCAGGTTGATATTATAGGCCACCAGGAAATCGCGCGCCCCAACCGCTGTGGCGCCGGCCCTGGCATTGAACTCAGCAGGGCCAAAATCGGGTTTCCAATCAGGATTGGATAGTTTCTTGGGCAGGCCTTCATATTCGCCGCTGCGACAATTGGCCAGGTTACGGCGCTTGGGCTCAAAAGCCGCATTCTCATAACAATACACAGGAATGTTAAGTTCCTTACCGATGCGTTCGGCCAGCTTGCGGGCATATTCCACCACCTCTTCCATACTGATATTGGAAACAGGCACAAGCGGGCATACGTCGGTGGCCCCCATACGCGGATGCTCACCCTTATGCTTGCTCATGTCGATCAGCTCAGAGGCTTTCTTTACGGCTCGAAAGGCGGCTTCAATGACTTCGTCAGGCGTACCCACAAAAGTCACCACAGTGCGATTGGTCGCCTTGCCGGGATCCACATCCAGCAGCTTCACCCCATCGACCCCTTCAATCTCGTGGGTGATGCGGTCAATGATCGCCATATCTCTTCCTTCACTAAAATTGGGAACACATTCGATAAGTTTCTTCATAACAAAATGATTTTATGTTAATTGATTGTGATCAAACAATTCTGCGAAATTAATCATTGCTGCCTTACTAGGGCAAGCCGGAAACGAAATTTTTAACCTTACCCCTGTTCTGCCATTCGTTTTGCTGCCTCCCCCCCTTTTCCGGGATGCATGGGCGCGGGCAGATAAAAAAAAAGCCCTCGCGAAAGGGCTGATAAATATAGTGAGGATGAAAATATGCTTACATCCTTTTTTCTTTGATCCTGGCTTTCTTACCACGCAGCTCGCGAAGGTAGAAGATACGCGCCCTGCGAACCACCCCGTGGCGGTTGAGGTCAATTCTCTCAATAAAGGGTGAGTTGATTGGAAAGATACGCTCAACACCAATGTTGCCAGAAATCTTGCGGACGGTAAAAGTCTCGGTAGCACCGGCGCCCCTGCGCTGAATTACTACGCCCTGAAATGGCTGGATACGCTCCTTGTTGCCTTCCCTGATTTTATAATGAACGGTAACATTGTCACCGGCTTTAAATGCAGGGTATTCCTTCTGTTCAATCAAGGTGTCCTGCACAAAGTTGATCAATTCCTTCTGGTTCATCGGTACGGTATATTTTATAATTTTTCTTGCGTTCTGAAAAGGAGTGCAAATTTAGAGAAATATTTTCATTTAAAAAAACCCTTTCTCCAAATATTTTGATTTCTCTTCAGAAATTCTGAAAACCCATCGAAATTCCCTCTTACATCTCATTCAAAAACTTCAAGGAAAACAACAGGGAAAATCTAAAGGAAAGGAGAGAACATGGAAAAATAATTTCATAAATACCTGATCCTTAATCCTTAATCCTGTCTGCGGAAGGCGGGCTTAAACATTGAACCTCAAACCCCAAACTTTACTCATCAAGAAGGCCGGGGCGGCGATCGCGGGTTCTCTGGACGGCCTGCTCATGGCGCCACTCGAGAATCTTCCGTTCATGGCCCGAGAGCAGCACATCGGGCACTTTCCAGCCCTTGTAATCGGCAGGGCGGGTATAAACAGGCGGCGAAAGCAGCCCGTCCTGGAAACTGTCGGACAAGGCCGAGGTCTCGTCGCCCAGCACCCCCGGGATCAGCCTTAGCATGGCATCGGTAAGAATAGCGGCAGCCAGTTCTCCGCCCGAAAGCACATAGTCGCCCACCGAGATCTCGCGGGTGATGAAATGCGCGCGCACCCGCTCGTCCACGCCCTTGTAATGCCCGCACAGCAAAATCAGGTTGCCCATGACAGAAAGGCGGTTGGCCAGGGGTTGGGTCAGCAATTCCCCGTCGGGGCTCAGGTAAATCACCTCTTCATAATTGCGTTCGCTTTTCAGTTTCGTAATACAGCGGTCGATGGGTTCCACCATCATCACCATGCCGGCCCCGCCCCCAAAGGGATAATCGTCCACGTTTTTATGCTTGGATATCGCGTAATCGCGAATATCGTGCAGGTGAATCTCTGCCAGGCCCTTTTCCACAGCCCGCTTTATGATGGAGTGCGAAAAAGGCCCCTCAAACATGCCCGGGAATATGGTCAGGATATCAATCCGCATAGGCCAACAATTATGGGGTTTTCCAGCTGCGAAGTTACATAAAAATTGCCGCCTTATTACTGATGTTTCCTTTAACCCTAATTACTTCAAGCAGGTTCATTCTTTTTTTTCATCCCCCTATCGCCCCGGACGTGATTCAAACTTTTCGCCTTCTTCTATTTCCTGCCCAAGGTGGATTTTCACCTTACCATCTCCGTACCATCTCCCTACCATCTCCGTATTTTAACCGTTTTTAAACGGCCAAGTAAAGGAGGAGTTGCCTTGTATTGACGAACCCCTTTCATCCCTGAAACAGGGTTTGTGCAGGTAAAAAAACAAAAAAGAAAAAGGCTTGTGATCCAGGGGGGAGCATGTCAAAGACCTTTCAGTAAAATGTTTATGGTCAGCCTGTATTTAAATAATCCTTATATTTGAAGGAGGCTAAAGCGGGATCTGAATTCCTGCCGGAAAGCCTTTCAGTATCAATGATCTTGGATGAGTTCATCAAAAATCGAAACGGGGTGCTGGAATGGCTGCTTCAACCAGGGCAGCCTTCGGTGGTTTATTATTCACTCACCCGGCTGCTGAAAAAAAAAGAACAAGATTCGCAGGTAAGGCAAGCCCGCGAGGATATTATGCTCAGGGGGCTTGTTCCAGCGATTCTTTCCCAGCAGAATGCGGACGGATCGTGGGCAGTGCCTCTTCGTTTTTATCATCAGAAATTTACGGGAGCGGTATGGCAGTTGATGATCCTGGCCGAGCATTTTGCCAATCCAGAAGATGAGCGGGTAAGGAAGACATGCAATTTTATCCTCGAAAATTCGCAGGAGCAGGAACGTTTTGGGTTTGCTTACAACAAGTCAGGAAATAGCCCGGGGGGAAGACCTTCGGAGGTCATTCCGTGCCTGACGGGTAATATGGTGTGGAGCCTGATCAGGCTGGGCATGCTGGAGGATGAGGGCGTACAGAAGGGCATCGACTGGATCTGCCGCTACCAGCGGGCCGATGACGGGGCAGCCGACTTTCCTGCCGACTGGCCCTACAAGCGATTTGAAATGTGTTATGGGAAGCACTCCTGCCATATGGGTGTGGTGAAGTCGTTAAAGGCCCTGGCAGAAATCCCCCCTGATAAACGAAATGCCCAAGTTCAGGACAAGATAAAAACCCTTGCTGAATTTCTGCTCATTCATCACCTCTTCAAAAAAAGCCACGACCTGGAAAAGGTTTCAAAACCGGGCTGGCTCAAACCCGGGTTTCCGCTGATGTACCAGACCGACATCCTGGAGATTCTTGAAATCCTTGTAAGTTTGGGTTATCGTGACCCAAGGATGCAGGCAGCTTTAGCCATCCTGGAAAAGAAACAAGGACCCGAAGGGAGATGGAAACTGGAAAATTCGTTCAATGGCAAGATGCTTGTCAATAGTGAAAAAAAAGGTGCCTGGTCACGCTGGATCACGGCAAAGGCTCTATACGTTTTAACAAGGAATGGCAATCCATTGCCCAATTTCTGAAATCAGGAAGAAGGAAGTCCGTTTTTCCCCGAAAGGGGTTTACAAAAGGCAAGATGAATACAGGGCTAATCATAAAAATTGCATACGTGCTGGCGCTGATGGCGGTTTGCCTCAGAATCATTTATGACACGCGCAACGTCAACAAATCGCTGGCTTACCTTTTGCTGGCGGTTTTTGTTCCTATGGCAGGAATGATCTTTTACCTGATGTTTGGAGCCAATTACCGGAAGAGGCAAATATACAGCCGCAAGCTCATCGACGACGACAAGCGGCTTAAGGAGCTGAACGATTGGCTGATCTCGTCGACGAAGATGAACCTGAAGCTTCACGCCCGCGAGCTTGGGGGCAAGTCGAGGCTGGTAAACCTGCTATTGCAGGACAACAAAAGCCCGCTTACTAGTGGCAACAAGGCCAGGCTGCTTGTAAACGGCGAGGAAAAATTCCCTGAGGTGATCACCGCCCTCGAGCAGGCAAGGCATCATATCCATATGGAATACTTCATTTACCAGGACGACCTCATTGGCAACACGGTAAAGGAAGTGCTGATCCGCAAGGCGCGCGAAGGGGTAACAGTAAGACTTATCTACGATGGCTATGGCAGCCGTTCCATCCGCAGGAGGCTTGTCAGGGAGCTGAAGGCAGGGGGTGTGGAGGCTTACCCTTTCAACAGGGTCAGGTTTCCCTTGTTTGCCAACCGGATCAATTACCGCAACCACCGGAAGATCATTGTCATCGACGGCAAGACAGGCTTTACAGGGGGCATCAACATCAACGACAAATACATCAATGATGGGCGCAATGAAAGGAAGCTCTTTTGGCGCGACACCCATTTGCGCATCGACGGGCCGGGAATCCTTAGCCTGCAGCACATCTTTCTGAGCGACTGGAACTTCTGTTCGAACCAGAAGATCGCCCCGGAAACGGCCTTTTACAACCCTGGGGATGATCCATCAGGAAACGTGAGCGTTCAAATGGCCATGAGTGGCCCTGACTCGCCCAACTCCACCATCAAACTCTCCATCCTTCGGGCCATAAGCATGGCAAAAAAAGAGATCCAGATCACCACCCCTTATTTCATCCCGGGGGGCAGCATTATGGATGAGATCAAAATGGCCTCCCTTGGCGGGGTGAAGGTAAAATTGCTGGTGCCAGGCATCTCCGACAGCCGCATCGTCAATGCTGCCGCGCAATCTTATTATGAAGAACTGCTTGCTGCTGGTGTGGAAATTTACCGCTACCTGAAAGGGTTTGTCCACGCCAAAACCATCATCATCGACCAGGATTTTGCCGTGGTGGGTACAGCCAATATGAACCACCGGAGCTTTAATTTTGATTTTGAGGTCAATGCCTTTGTCTACGACCCCCACTTTGCCAGAGAGCTGGGCCTGTTGTTTGCAGAAGATCTGAAAGAGTCTGAAAAAATTGATTACCAGGCCTGGATCAGCCGTCCAAAAATGGTATTGATGCTTGAAAAAGTGGCAAGGCTTCTTTCTCCCGTATTATAATGCTTACAGGCATTGTTTGGGGTTAAGGATTTGATGGAGAGAATTTCTTGTTACCTTTGCCCGAATTTTCCAACACCCCCATTTCATTCTTATGCCTTCACAAAAAAACATCTACGGGATGAAAAATTTCTTTAACCACGAATTCACTGGGGTTGCAAGCCATTTCAACACCAAACTTACCACAGGTCTTAGCAGCGAAGAAGCGAAAAAAAGGCTGCTGGAATATGGTCCCAATCAGATAACATCGAAGAAAAAGAAGACCTTTCTCCAGATGTTTCTCTCACAGTTCAAAAGCTTTATGATCATCATCCTGCTGATTGCAGCGGTGATTTCCGGCGTGGTTGGCATTATTCACGACGAGGGCTTGCTTGATACCTTTGTGATCCTGGGTATCCTGATCGTGAATGCGCTGGTAGGCGCCTTTCAGGAACGAAAGGCCGAATCGTCGCTGGAGGCCCTGAAAAACATGGCAGCCCCTGAGACCAAAGTGCTGCGCGACGGGATGATCCGCGAGGTGGAAAGCCGTGATCTTGTCCCCGGGGATGTGGTGATCCTGGAAACAGGAGCGATAATTCCTGCCGACCTTAGGCTCAACGAAGCCATCAATCTTAAGGTTCAGGAATCGGCCCTGACGGGAGAATCAGTGCCTGTCCTGAAGCAGACTGAAGAATTGAAAGGCGAAGACATTGCATTGGGCGATCGCAAAAACATGGTCTACTCGGGCGGGATGGTCACCTATGGGCGCGGGCGCGGAATCGTCACGGGCACAGGAATGAACACTGAAGTCGGGAAGATCGCCGACCTGCTGCAACAGACAGCAGATACCGAGACCCCTATGAGCAAACGCCTGGAACAACTGGGCAAAGTGCTGGGTATTGCCGCCCTAATCATCTGTGCCTTGATTTTTGGGGTGGGCATCCTGTACGGCAACCCCCTGCTGAGTATGTTCATGGTGGCTGTGAGCCTCGCGGTGGCAGCCATTCCGGAAGGCCTGCCTGCAGTATCAACGGTGGTGATGGCCATCGGTGTACAGCGTATGGTGAACCGCAATGCAATCATCCGCACCCTCCCTGCTGTGGAAACCCTGGGCGGTGCCACAGTAATCTGTTCGGACAAGACCGGGACCCTTACACAAAATAAAATGACGGTTGTGGAGGCTTATGTCAATCATATTCAATCGGCCATCAACCGGGTAGACCACGCCGCAGAGCTAAATGCCGAGGAAAGCACCCTGCTGTCCATCGCCGTGCTTTGCGCCGACGCCCAGATCAGCAGGAACCACGGAGGAGAAACCGAATTCACGGGGGATCCCACCGAGACGGCCCTGCTCGACTTTGGCCTGCTCTATGGAATGGATAAGAATGAGATGGAGCGCAAGCACCCGCGGGTGGCGGAAATCCCTTTCGATTCAGAAAGAAAACGAATGACGACCGTGAACCGGATGTCGGAGAAGACCACGCGCATCAACGTAAAAGGCGGGCTGGACGAGGTTCTCAGCGTTTGCGACAGAATCCTGATGGAAGGTGAGGTCAGGCCTTTAACGGAAGAAGACCTTCAAAAAATCCGGTCGGCCAATGAAAAGATGGGCAGCTCGGCGCTGAGGATGCTGGCCATGGCCTACCGCGACCTTCCTGCCCCGCCGCAAGAGGTTCATATCGGCAACCTGGAGAAGGAACTAATCTTTACGGGCTTGGTGGGGATGATCGACCCTGCCCGTCCTGAGGTGATTGAAGCGGTAAGCAAATGCAAGACGGCAGGCATTCGCCCCATCATGATCACAGGCGACCACAAAATCACCGCCATGGCCATAGCCCGTGAGATTGGGATATTCCGGGAAGAAGATCTTGCCATCACCGGTTCTGAGCTCGAGAAAATGGACGATGAGACCCTTGCCAACACCATTGAGCGGTACTCGGTATATGCCCGAGTAGCTCCCGAGCATAAGGTGCGCATCGTCAAAGCCTGGCAAAAGCAAGGACAGGTGGTAGCCATGACGGGCGACGGGGTAAATGATGCCCCCGCACTGAAGCAGGCCGACATTGGCGCTGCCATGGGCATTGTGGGCACCGACGTGGCCAAGGGGGCAGCCGATATGGTGCTGACCGACGACAACTTTGCCACCATTGTATCGGCAGTAGAAGAGGGTCGCAGGATTTACGACAACATCCTGAAAGCCATACAGTTCCTGCTCAGCACCAATGTGGGCGAGATCTTCCTGCTACTGATCACTTCCATCCTGAACCTGGGCATCCCTCTTTTGCCTGTGCATATTCTTTGGGTAAACCTCGTAACCGACAGCCTGCCTGCACTGGCTTTGAGCGTTGACCCTGCGGATAATAACATCATGAAGCGCCAGCCGCGTAACACCCAAAAGGGCTTTATGACCAAAGGGATGATCTGGCGGGTGCTGTACCAGGGGGTGATGGTCGGAGGCCTGTCGCTGGCCGCCTTCCTTATTGGTTTACGTGATGGAGGGGAGACCCTGGGACAGACCATGGCCTTTGCCACCCTAATGTTTGCCCAGCTCTTCCACGTGCGTAACCTGCACTCCATCACCCGTTCGTCCTTTACCTTCAACCCCCTGAAGAACAAGCCGCTGATTGGAGCTATTTTGGGTTCACTTGCCCTGGGCTTGCTGGTATTGCTAATGCCGCCCTTCAGGACAGCCTTCAGCCTGGATGCTATGGACCGGATGCACTGGATCCTTGTGGGAGCACTTTCGCTGGCCCCCATAATGATTGTAGAACTCTTTAAACTGCTGCGTCTGAACGGCAGGGCTGAGGACTAGCCTTTTCTTTAGGAATTGTGCTCAATATTTCTCAAAGACCCCCAACCCAAAGAGGGCGAAGTCAAAACTTACGGGGTCTTCAGGCTTAAGCTTGCGCAGGTTTTCAGTAAGCTCCACAACGGCTTTCCAGTCGTCCTGCTTACGGCTGAGCAGGCCCAGTTTCCTGGCTACACGGCCCGAATGCAGGTCGAGGGGGCAATACAAATCGGAGGGATCAATGTCTTTCCATAAACCAAAATCCACGCCTGCATCGTCCTTCCTGACCATCCACCTAAGGTACATATTCAGGCGTTTTGCTGAGGCCCCCGACTCGGGATTGCTGACGTGCTTAAGGGTGCGTGGCGGAAAAGGAATGCTGAAAAAAGTGTTCCTGAAGCCCATAATGGCCTCCCTCACATCGCCCAATTGTTTGTATGGCGCCGTAAAACAGGCTTCCAGTCCACCGTGCTCCTGGTAAATATTTTTGAGGGAATACAGGAAAAACTCCAGATCAATAAAATTAAAGGTGCGGTGCACAAAGCTGCTGAAGGGTTTCAGATCCTTTTCAGAAAAGTTCAGGATAAAATCGGCAGGCTGCCATTCCATCCGTTCCATCAGGCGGAGGCCGTTTGCAATGATGGTGGGACGTTGCCCCCAAGCCAAGGTAGCCACCAGGAAGCCCGCTATCTCAATGTCTTCCTTCCGTGTAAAGCGATGGGGTACAGAAATGGGATCAGAACCAATAAAGGCAGGCTGATTGTACCGGCTGGCTTTAGCCTCAAGCAGGGCTTTTATTCCTTCGGAGTTTCTTTTGTGCATAGCGGAAGCAAAGTTAGCCAAAACCCAGAGGCTTGCAGATTAAGAACCCCTTGTTTTACGTTATCCTTTGAGGGAATAATTTTGTAGATTTGTTAAATAAGAATCAGAAGCCCATGGAAGATCAGCATTTTTTACAGGAAGCCATAGCCATGGCAGCAGAGAATGCAAGGCATGGCGGGGGTCCATTTGGGGCCTTGATCGTTAAGGACGGAATGGTGGTGGGTAAAGGCGTAAACAGGGTGGTTGAAACCGATGACCCCACAGCCCACGCCGAGGTGGTGGCCATAAGGGATGCCTGCAGGAATGCGGGAGCGTTCAGGCTTGACGGCTGTGTGATTTACACCAGTTGCGAGCCCTGCCCGATGTGCCTGGGAGCTATTTACTGGGCGCACCTAGATCACATCGTGTTTGCTGCCACCAAGGACGATGCCTCCCGCTGTGGTTTTGACGACTCCTTCATCTATGAGGAGATGGCTCTGGCGTTGGAGCACCGTTCCATTCCGGTCAAAAGAGTTGAGATTGAAAATGCGCTGGAACCTTTTGAGGATTGGAGCCGGCTTGACAATAAAACGCAATACTGATGGAGCAATGGATTGAAGATCTGGCCCGGGCCAGGCAAGAGCAACAGCCCTGTGCCCTCTGCACTCTGACGCGTGTGGAAGGCTCGTTTGGCCGGAAACCGGGAGCACGCATGCTGGTCTTTGAAGAGGGTTATCCGAAAGGTACCATAGGAGGAGGGTCGGTTGAACTGGAAGTCATGGAACGGGCAAAGCAGTTGTTGGGTGAAGGAAAATCGGCCACCCTTGACACAAGCAACCCTGAAACGGGGGCCAAACTCGGGTTCTTCATTGAAAGTTTTTTACCCGAAAGCGAGCTGGTGATTTTTGGCGCAGGACATGTGGTCAGGGCACTGGTATATTTTGCGAAAAAGCTGGGGTTTCGCATCACCGTAGTGGATGAACGCGAAGGAATATTCAGCGACCCTGTCTTTGCGGGAGTGAATACCAGGACAATGCATCACCTGGCTTTTCTGGAAGACTTTGACCCTGCCCCCAGGCATTTCCTGGTGCTATGCTCGCCAAAGCATCAAAACGACTATGAAATCCTTTCGAAGGTGTTGGGCAAGCCCTATGCTTACCTGGGAATGATCGGCAATAAGATCAAGATTGAGGAGGCAAAGGCATTTCTGACAGACCAGGACAGATACGATCTCAAAGCTTTTGAACAGGTCGACGCACCCATAGGGATAAAGCTACCGGGCAAAAGCCCTGAGATCATTGGATTGTCAATTGCCACCAAACTCATAATGGTCAGAAACGCTTCCTGAGTGTCTAAAAAAAAAGCCTGAATTTTTCATAACTTTGAAACTGGAGGGAGCATTCCCTCCCTTTAAGTTGTCTACTATTTATGCACGACATAGAACCCTTTTACTCCTGGAGAAACCTGTATATCGCCTCAGAAGACGAACGCTCGCCCTTCTACAGGCAACAATACTCGGAGATTGAATTTACACACGCCATCTATAACTACTTGATCCACCCCCAATGGGACGAAATTGGATCGGCCACCCTGTTTATCAAGATATTGTATTCCGATTATGATGATGGCTACTGCATCATTGAAATGATCGGTGAATGGAACGACTGCCTGTACAACGACATCATGTACCTGAAGCGCAATATTGTGGAGCCCTTGATTGACAATGGCATCAACAAGTTCATCCTCATCGGCGAGAACGTGCTGAACTTCCATTCATCAGATGACCTCTATTACCAGGAGTGGTTTGAAGACCTGGAGGACGGCTGGATTGTTGCACTTAACTTCAGGGACTTCGTGATCAGGGAGTTTGAGAGTGCCAATATCGATTATTACATTGCTTTCGGAAAACACTTTAATGATGTGAACTGGCGAAAGTACACCCCAATGGACCTGTACCAGGTCATTGAACGGGCAATGAGCAGACGCCTGAATCCCTTTGAAGGCTGATGCTTAAAGCTTCCTTAAGCGGTTGTTAAGCAAGGCCAGTGAAGGGCTTTTCTCGGTAATCTGCATGGCCAGTTGATCTACCTTGTCATACAAGCGATCCAGGTCCAGAGTGACAAGCTTACGGTTGTGTACCATCAGTTTTCCATCGACCAGAACGGTCTCTACATCCGATCCCCTGATGGAATAAACAATCATGGAATAAATGTTATAGAACGGGTGTGCGTGGGGCTGATCCATATCCAGGATGATGATATCGGCGCGCTTTCCGATTTCGAGCGAGCCGATGAGGTGTTCCATTCCCAGCACCCTTGCACCCCCCATTGTAGCCAGCCCAATCGCGGTTTGTGCATCGAGCACGGTGGGGTTATTGCTGTTGAGTTTATGAATAAAGGCGGCCGAGCGAACCTCATCAAAGAGATCGAGGTCGTTGTTGCTGGCCACCCCATCGGTGCCAATACCCACCTTAATTCCCGCCTTGATGAATTCCGGCACAGGGGCCACTCCGCTTGCAAGCTTCATATTGCACTGGGGATTATGGGCCACCCCTACCCCACGTCTTGCATAAATCTCAATGTCTTCATGGGTTAAATGCACACTGTGGGCTGCGATCACATTGGAGCCAAGCACCCCGGCTTCATCCAGGAAACCTACAGGAGTCATTCCGTATTCCTTCTGAATCATGTCGAACTCACCCCGGGTTTCGGCAACGTGAATATTAAATGGGAGCTTGTATTTATCCGCCAGGTCCTTTCCTTTCCTAATGACTTCGGGAGAGGTGGTATAAGGAGCGTGGGCAGAAATGCCTATGGTGATCAGCGGGTGAGGATTCCATTTGTTGATGAGCTTTTCACTGATGGCCAATGCATGCTCAGGAGAAGGGCTGTTGGGCACCGAGAAATCAATCAGGCTTTCGGTAAGCACCGCCCTGACCCCTACCTGGTCGACTACCTTGGCCATCTCATCCACGTAGTAATACATATCGTTGAAGGTGGTGGTGCCGCTCAGGAGCATTTCGGCAATGGCCAGGCGTGTGCCCGTGCGCACATTCTCAGGATTGACAAACTCTGCCTCGATGGGAAAAATATGATCGTACAGCCATTCTTTCAAGTGCAGATCGTCGGCATAGCCCCTGAAGATGGTCATGGGGGAATGGGTGTGGGTGTTGATCAGGCCTGGCATCACGAGCTTCCCTTTGGCGTCAATCAATTGGGTGGCGTTATATTTATTCAAGAGATCAGCAGTAGCCCCAATGTCCGTAATTTCCCCCTCAAAAACGGCAAGGGCAGCGTTTTCAAGGATGTGGTGTTGGCCATCCATGGTGACAATCAAGCCGTTAATGATCAGAAAATCGGCCCGTAGCCTTTGGTTAGAATTGCTGTCTGCTGAAGAACCCTTCGTTGTTGCCATTCCCAATAATAATTTTATAAAGTGGCTTTGTGCTTTTGCATCCCGATGACGAATTACTTGCAACAACAAGCAATGCAAAGGAAAAGTTCATCCGAGACCCTAAAGTACAATTCAACAAATTTAATGGTTTTTGCTTAGTGATCTTTTTACTAATTTAGCAAACACACAAAACTTTTGTTTCCATGTTTGAAAAAATAAAATCGACAGCGCAATTTTTAAAAGATCAAACGAACTTCATCCCTGAAGTGGGAATCATTCTGGGGTCCGGTCTTGGTGGCCTTGTTAAGTCCATTGAGGTAAAGTATAAATTCGACTACAGCGAGGTTCCAAACTTCCCTGTTTCCACCGTTGAAGGCCACGATGGCAAGCTGATCTTCGGCATCCTGGGCGGGAAGAACGTGATGGCGATGCAGGGGCGCTTTCATTATTATGAAGGCTACCCCATGCAGGAGGTTACCTTCCCCGTAAGGGTGATGAAGCTGATGGGCGTTAAGACACTATTCCTTTCCAATGCGGCAGGGGGGCTAAACCCGGCTTTTGAGGTAGGCGACCTGATGATCATCCGCGACCACATCAATATGTTCCCCGAGAATCCCCTTCGCGGGAAGAACATCGATGAACTGGGCACCCGCTTCCCGGAGATGAGCCAGACCTACAATCCGGAACTGATTGCCCGGGCAAAGAAGATCGCCCGCGAACACAAGATCAAGTTCCAGTCAGGCGTTTACATCGGCAGTCCCGGCCCCACCCTGGAGACCCCTGCCGAATACAATATGTTCAGGCTCCTTGGGGCAGACTCAACGGGGATGTCAACAGTTCCAGAGGTCATCGTAGCTCGTCACGCCGGAATGGACTGCTTTGGCATTTCAGTCATCACCAACCTGGCCAAGCCCGCCGATACCGATAAGCCCACCAGCCACGAAGAGGTACAAAACGTGGCACAGATCGCCGAGCAGAACATGACCCTGATTTTTATTGAAATGATCAAAAGCCTGTAGAAAGGCGTTTTTGTAAGAACATTAATATTTCCGGCCTTCCGAAGCTTTCACAGAAAGTAACGGAGGGCCGGCTTGTTTTTAATCTTCAAATAGATTCCCTGTTTTTCCCTGTAATGGATTTTGATTTTTCAGCTTGCTCTTGATGGACTCCACTTCCTTTTTCAACTGGGAGAACTGGTTGGAAAGCTGGTCAACGGGAGAATTGGCCTCGGGGATCTGGCTGCTGATAAAGTTGACGAACTTCCACACCTCGCGGATGTCGTTCACGTGAACCTCATAGGGTTCATAGATGGGGTTCAGTGAATGCAGCCGCAACTTTCCCTCGGTTTTAATGAGGTTCTCCACCACCTTAAACACCACTCCATCATTGAGGGTATGGATAACATAGGCGTGGCGGTCGCGGACGAGGTTCCAGTTCTGCACGAACTCGCAGGTAACCCACGAACCTTCGGGGATGGGCAGCATGCTGTCGCCTGACACCTGAAAGGAGCGGTACTTCTTCTGTTTCGACAGGAAAGGCATCTGGAAGGTGGGCAGCACCTTGATGAACTCAGGGTCGGCAAAGCCCGTGCGGTATCCGGCCTTGGCCTTTTCCGAGACCATCTCAATGTTCTCCTCGTTCTGGCTATCGACGGTGGTAGCCAGTACGCGGAGCTTACTGCCCGTAACGAAGATGTCGTAACCGCGCTCAAGCTGCGAGAGCTGGCTCTCGCTCAGCTGCGAAAGGTCAACCTTTACCAGGGTGTCAATCGACACGTTATAATACTTCGAGAAGGCCACCAGGGCCTCGAGGCCTGGCTGGGCTACCTCGTTCTCGTAGCCGCTCAGGGTGGGGCGCTTCATGTCGAGCAGGAAGGCCACATCGTCCTGGGTGCGGCCCCGGCGCTTGCGCAATAGTTTAATGTTTGATGCGAAAAAGCTCATGGTTGTGTGTTTTTATGTTGACGGGCCATTGCCCGCTGGATAGTGCTTGTTTGTAACCTCACCAGGAAGTTCCTGTACGATAGCTTGTTACTCCCGGACTTAAGTCCTGCCCTGAAAAATTAAGCGCCAGATCTTTTCTTTTTGCTTGCTATTTGATTATATTATAATCAGATTTTTGATCATTTACTAATCAAAGTTAACACATTTTTCGTAACTGCAAGGATTTCAGTACAATTTTTTTATGGACACCACATCGCGCACCATAGCCCATCTTGATCAGGACACTTTCTTCGTGTCGGTAGAGCGCCTGCACAACAGCAGCCTCATCGGCAAGCCCGTAATCATTGGCGGTATGGGCGACCGGGGGGTGGTGGCCAGCTGCAGCTATGAGGCGCGCCAATTCGGGGTGCATTCGGCCATGCCCATGAAACTGGCCCGCAACCTCTGCAACGATGCCGTCTTCATCCGTGGCGACCTGGACAGCTACAGCAAGTACTCGAACATCATCACCCAGATCATCGCCGAGCGGGCCCCTGTCTTCGAGAAGGCCTCCATCGACGAGCATTACCTCGATATCACGGGTATGGACCGTTTCTTCGGTTGCTACAAATGGGCTTCAGAACTGCGGCATACCATCATCAAAGAAACGGGCCTGCCGATCTCCATGGGCCTTTCGATGAACAAGACCGTCTCGAAGATCGCCACGGGCGAGGCCAAACCCAACGGGCAGATCCGGGTGGAGCAGCCCCTGCTGCATTCCTTTCTCGACCCTTTGTCGATCCGCAAGATCCCCATGATCGGCTCGAAGACCTATTACACCCTGCGCACCATGGGCATTGCCACCATAGGCACCCTGAGCCGCATCCCCCCCGAGGTGATGGAAAACATGCTCGGCAAGAACGGCAAGCTGATCTGGCAGCGCGCCAATGGCATCGATAACAGTCCGGTACAGTCGTGGAGTGAACGCAAGTCCATTGGCACCGAGACCACCTTTGAAACGGATACCATAGACATTGCCCGCATCAACGACTTGCTGGTGCGTATGTGTGAGCAGCAGGCCTTCAGGCTGCGCAAGAAACAGCAGCTCACCGGCTGCGTGACAGTGAAGATCCGCTACGCCAACTTCGACACCCATACCCTGCAGCAGAGCCTGCCCTATACCGCCTTCGACCACATCCTCATCCCCGTCTGCAAGGAGCTGTTCCGCAGACTTTACACCCGCCGCATGCTCATACGCCTGGTGGGAGTGCAGTTCACCCGCCTGGTGCATGGCGTACAGCAGCTCAACATGTTCGAGGAAACCCCCGAACTGATCAGCCTCTACCAAGCCATCGACCGCATGCGCCGCAAACACGGCGAAGAGGCCATACACCGCGGGGTGGCGATGACTCCTGGATAAGGTCGGACGTTTGGAGTTAGGGGTTCAAGGTTCAAAGTTTAAAGTTCAAGATTCAAGGTTGATTGTACGCCACCATCCACCATATCCTCTACCCCTTGCCCTTGACTCCATGCCCCATGCCTTTTACTCGGTGCCCTTTGCTCCATGCCCCATGCCCTTGGCACTTTACCCTAATCAGCGTAATCCGTAAAAATCCGCGTAATCTGTTTATGTACCTCAACTGCCACACATACTACAGCCTCCGCTATGGCACCATAAGCCCGGAAACGCTGATTGAGCAAGCCGGCAAGATGGGTATTGAGCAGATGGCCCTGACCGACATCAACAATGCCACGGCCATGCCCGACTTTGTGAAGCTCTGCAAAGAACAGGGCATAGTACCGGTGGCCGGGATGGAGTTCCGCAAGGGCGACCAGCTGCTTTATATCGTGCTGGCACGCGACCCCGAAGGCTTCCGGCGCATCAACGCCTTCCTCAGCAACCACAACATCAGCCATTCGGCCTTTCCCGCGCGTTTCCCCGTGTGCGAGCATACCTTTGTCATTTACCCTTTCGGGGAAAAGACCCCATTGCCTAAGGGCGAGCACGAATACACAGGCGTGCGTCCGTGGGACCTGACCCGCCTCTCCACCTCTCCCCTGCGCCATCATCCCGAAAAGCTGGTGGCCCTGCAGCCCGTTAGCTTCCTTTCGGAAAAAGAATATGAACTGCACCGCCACCTGCGCGCCATCGATCACAACCTGGTGCTCAGCCTGCTGCAGCCACGGCAGCTTGCCCATCCGGAAGAAACCTTCCCCTCCCCTGAGGCGCTTTACCAGCGCTTTGAAAACTTCCCGCAACTCATCATCAATGCCGAGAAGCTCCTCGGGCAGTGTCATATGGACTTTGACTTCCGGGCACCCAAAAACAAGAAGACCTTCACCGGCCACCCAACCGACGACCGTGCCCTGCTCACCAAGCTGGCGATGGACGGGATGGAATACCGCTACGGGAAGAAAAATAAGGAAGCGCTGAGGCGGGTACAGCACGAGCTGGAGGTGATCGACACGCTGGGCTTCTCGTCCTACTTCCTCATCACCTGGGACATCATCCGCTATTCGATGTCGCGCGGCTTTTACCACGTGGGACGCGGCAGTGGGGCCAACAGCATCGTGGCCTATTGCCTGCGCATCACCGATGTCGACCCCATAGAGCTCGACCTTTATTTTGAGCGCTTCATCAATCCCAAGCGCTCCTCGCCTCCCGATTTCGACATTGACTACTCGTGGAAGGAGCGCGACCAGGTGCTCGACTATATCTTCAAGCGCTACGGCCACGAGCATACCGCCCTGCTGGGCACCATCACCACCTTCCGCGACCGAAGCATGATCCGTGAGCTGGGCAAGGTGTTCGGGCTGCCCAAGGCCGAGATCGACGTGCTGGTGTCGAGCCACGAGGCCCGGCGCGAGCCCGATGCCGTGGGGGCCCGCATCTTTGAGATGGCCGAACAACTGGCCGACTTCCCCAATATGCGCAGCATACACGCTGGGGGGGTGCTCATCTCCGAGGAGCCCATCTGCTGCTACTCAGCTCTCGACATGCCCCCCAAGGGCTTGCCCACCGTGCAGTGGGATATGTATACGGCCGAAGACCTCGCCTTCGAGAAGATCGACATCCTGAGCCAGCGCGGCATTGGCCACATCAACGAATGCGCACAGATCGTCAGGCAGAACCACGGCATCAGCGTGGACGTGCACCAAGTGGAGCAGTTTAAGAAAGATGAGAAGGTCAAGGCCCTGCTGCGTTCGGGCGAGACCACGGGCTGCTTCTATGTGGAGAGCCCGGCCATGCGCGGCCTGCTTACGAAACTTCGGTGCGACAACTACATCAGCCTGGTGGCCGCCAGCTCCATCATCCGCCCCGGTGTGGCCCGCTCAGGGATGATGCGCGAGTATATCCAGCGTTTCCATAACCCCAATGGCTTTCAATATCTCCATCCCGTAATGGAACAGCAGTTGAAGGAAACCTACGGGGTGATGGTTTACCAGGAGGATGTGATCAAGGTCTGCCACCACTTTGCCGGACTTGACCTGGCGGATGCCGATGTGTTGCGGCGGGCCATGAGCGGCAAGTATCGCTCGAAGAAGGAGATGCAGCGCATCGTCGATCGTTTCTTTGAAAACTGCCGCGAAAGGGACTATCCCGAGAGCCTCACACAAGAGGTGTGGCGCCAGATCGAGTCCTTCGCCGGCTATTCCTTTTCGAAGGCACACTCAGCTTCCTTTGCGGTGGAGAGCTATCAAAGCCTCTACCTGAAAGCCTATTACCCGAGGGAATTCATGACCGCCGTCATCAACAACTTCGGGGGATTTTACCAGAGCCCCGTTTATTTTAATGAAGCCAGGCGCTATGGAGCCAACATCGAGCTGCCCTGTATCAATCATAGCAATTACACCACGGCCATTTACGGGAAGGACATCTACATTGGCTTTGTGCACATCCAGAACCTCGAATACAAAGTGGCCCAACTCATTAGCGCTGAGCGCGATGCAAGCGGGCCTTACCTGGGGCTGGAAGACTTTGCCCGCCGCACGGGCTGCGGGCTCGAGCAGCTCATCCTGCTGATCCGCGTCAACGCCTTCCGTTTTACGAGTATCCCAAAATCGCAGCTGTTGTGGAAAGCCCACCTGCTGGCAGGCAAAAAGCCAGCGCCCGGCCCGATGCTGTTCGCCGCCCAGGAGAAGGCCTTCCACTTCCCCGCCCCCGAAACCGACCCAGTGCAGGATGCCTACGATGAGATGGAGCTGCTGGGTTTCACCGTGTCGATGAGCCCCTTCGACCTGGTGAAAAGCGACTTCCGTGGTGAGCTAATGGCCAATGAGATGCTGCAGCAGCTGGGGCGCAGGGTACGTATGGTCGGATGGCTGGTCACCATCAAATATGTGCGCACCGTAAAAAGTGAGATGATGCACTTCGGCTGCTTTCTCGACGTGCAGGGCAACTTCTTCGATACCGTGCATTTCCCTGCGACATCAAAAGCCTGGCCCTTCCGGGGAAACGGCATTTACCTGCTGATGGGCACCCTCACCGAAGAGTTTGGATTCCCCTCGCTGAATGTTGAAAAAATGGCCCGCCTGCCCATGAAACCCGACCCCAGAAGCTAAGCATTTCCCACGAAAAAATGACCGCTATTCCTGTAAAGCAAAAAAAGCCTTTCCCTGAAAAGGACTTTTGCATTATCTTCGCAAAAACAAGTTATTATGAAAAGCCTGAAAAGTAGTATCCTTTTGATTTTTGTAATGGCCGGTATGATCGCCTGCCAGCAAGACCCCGGCAACCTGAACTCACTGAAAGAGCGGATGATGGCCAATAACTATTCGGGTGACTACTGGCAACCCAGCAGCAGGCTGGAAAAAATGGCCCTGAACCTGATCGGGGTAGATGATCTGCTTGTTTACAACGACGACAACCTGAATGCCTTCATTTTCAAGGTAAAGGACGGGAAAGATCCCCAGCAGGCCCTTGACCAGCTGGAGCAGTATGTGAAGGACAACATTACCATTAACACCGGATCCGATGGCAACAAGAATGAGGTAAGCTGGGAACAGATCAAGGAAGACGCCAAAGTGCGCGGACAATACCTGCTGCTGTGGTTTGGCGAGAATGAGGAAGACCTGCTCAGGGTTTTCCGCTTCTTTTAAATCAAAAAGAACTGCCCTGAAAATTCGCTCCCGCTCACAATGGGTTTTGATCCCCAAACCAGGGATCAAAAGTCATTTATTGCCCTGTGGATGGCTTCCTTTTCATTGATTTCACTGCAACATTCACGGCCTCCTGAACGGTCGTTTAAAAAAACCCGGAAGAGCATTTGGGTAAAACCAGGACCACTACCTTTATCAGCAAGCACAAACACCTTGCCATCAATGGTTTAAAAAGCATAAGACATAGGAACCCACCCGGTACTGAAGCCTTACAGAAAGAGACTCGGCTAAGGCTTTAGACTCTTATTTTGATCCCTTCTAAAAGGTATCCTTTACCCTCATTAGCCATGTAAAAAACCAGGGGAAACCAAATAAAAAATGATTACAGAAAGGGAAATGACCTTCAGGGTTTAAAAATTGGGCAAAAAACAGAGGCTGTCTCGAGATTGTGAGACAGCCTCTGTTTTTTGATCAGGCTTGGGCTGTTGGCCCGCCTAAGTTCATCGGGATTCCCGGCACATCGATATCCTTGATGGGTCCATGAATTGCCTCATACTTGGCAATGTTCTCCTTCAGAGCTTTCAGCAATCGCTTGGCATGCTGGGGTGTCAGGATGATTCTCGATTTTACTTTGGCTTTGGGCACACCAGGCATAAGTCTGACGAAATCGACCACAAACTCAGAGTGTGAATGGGTAATAACGGCCAGATTTGAATAAACACCTTCTGCAACATCTTCTCCCAATTCAATGTTGATCTGATTCTCGGGTTTTTTTTGTTCAGACATGATTCGCCTTTCTTTTTGGGGTTATTAATTAGTCTTCTTCGACCTCTTCGGTTTTGCGTTTGGAGGCCATCAAAAGGTTATACTCTTCCATTGAGCCCACGATGATGTTCTCATACTCACGGAGGCCTGTGCCGGCAGGGATCAAGTGACCCACGATGACGTTTTCTTTGAGGCCTGCAAGGTCGTCAGTCTTGGCGTTGACAGCAGCATCGGTCAAGACTTTAGTGGTTTCCTGGAAGGAAGCAGCCGAGATAAAGCTCTTGGTTTGCAGCGAGGCTTTGGTGATACCCTGCAACTGCTGACGTGCCGTGGCACCTCTTGCATCGCGGGCAACAACCACGGCTTTATCCTTACGCTTAAGCAGGGAGTTCTCATCGCGCAGTTTCCTGGCAGTGATGATCTGCCCTGGTTTCATCACCGAGTCACCCGGATCTTCGACAACCTTTTTGCCAAAAATGTTATCGTTCTCTTCCATAAACTCGATCTTGTTAACAATCTCATTCTCAAGGAAACGGGTGTCGCCAGGATCATCAATCGTCACCTTACGCATCATCTGACGAACAATAACTTCAAAGTGTTTATCATTGATCTTCACACCCTGCATGCGGTACACTTCCTGCACCTCGTTCACGATGTACTCCTGAACGGCGGTGGGGCCTTTAATGGCAAGGATATCGGCAGGAGTGGTTGGTCCATCTGACAAGGGAGTTCCTGCTTTGACAAAGTCGTTCTCCTGTGCAAGGATCTGCTTGGAGAGAGGAACAAGATAGCGTTTCTCGTCACCGGTTTTTGAGGTTATGATCACCTCGCGGTTTCCACGTTTGATTTTCTTGCCAAAGGAAACAACACCATCGATTTCAGCAACGACAGCAGGATCGCTGGGGTTACGGGCCTCGAATAATTCAGTGATTCTTGGCAAACCACCGGTGATGTCACCTGATTTCCCCACTGCCCTTGGAATCTTGGCAATGGTCTTACCAGCCACGATTTCCTGATCTTCAGAGATCACAATGTGGGCACCCACCGGCATATCATAGGTACGAAGGATTTCGCCATCTTTGTCAATAATGCTGATGGAGGGGTTTTTGGTCCGGTCTTTGGTTTCGATGATCACCTTTTCGTAGTAGCCCGTTTGTTCGTCCGAGTCGGTACGATAGGTTACGCCTTCCTGCATCTGGTTGAAGACCACCTTACCAGGCGTATCGGAGATGATAACCGCGTTGTAGGGATCCCATTCGCAGATCAGCTCACCGCTTTCCACTTCCTGGCCTGCCTGGAAATACAGGTTAGCCCCATAAGGAATGTTTTGGCTGGTGAGCACCATGCGGGTGTTTTTATCCACGATCCGCATTTCAGCCGAACGGCCAATCACTACGTGGTAAGATTTTCCTTCGCTGTTAACAAAGGGTACGCTGCGTAATTCATCGATTTCGAGCAGGCCGCCGTATTTGGCATTGAGCTTAGATGCCGTGGCAAGACCGGCGGCAACACCACCCACGTGGAAGGTACGCAGGGTAAGCTGAGTACCGGGTTCACCGATAGACTGGGCAGCAATCACGCCAATGGCTTCCCCTTTTTGTACCATGCGACCTGTGGCCAGGTTGCGTCCATAGCACTTGGCGCAAACACCAAGCTTGGATTCGCAGGTAAGTACCGAACGGATTTCCACGGCCTCAATGGGGGAGTCCTCAATGATTTGCGAGATCTCTTCGGTAAGCTCCTCCCCTGCTTTCACGATAAGGTCTCCCGTTGTGGGGTGATAGATGTCGTGCAGGGTGGTACGGCCAAGGATGCGGTCATATAAAGGTTCAACGGTTTCCTCATTATTTTTGAGGGCAGTTGCTGTCAGACCACGGAGGGTGCCGCAATCGGGCTCGGTAACGATCACATCCTGAGATACGTCCACAAGCCTACGGGTCAGGTAACCGGCATCGGCCGTTTTAAGGGCGGTATCGGCAAGACCCTTACGGGCACCGTGGGTTGAGATGAAGTATTCAAGAACCGAAAGACCTTCCTTAAAGTTCGAAAGGATAGGGTTCTCTATAATTTCAGCGCCTTTAGCTCCCGATTTCTGGGGTTTTGCCATAAGGCCCCTCATGCCTGAAAGCTGACGGATCTGCTCCTTAGAACCCCTTGCACCAGAGTCAAGCATCATATAAACGGGGTTGAAGCCCTGGTTGTCTGAAGTGGTCTTTTCGATCAGAACCTTAGTCAGTTTGGCGTTGGTATGGGTCCAGATGTCAATGATCTGGTTATAACGTTCGTTGTTGGTGATAAAGCCCATGCTGTAGTTGGTACGCACCTCTTCTACCTGCACGTTGGCCTGGTCGATAAGGATCTGCTTTTCTTCAGGGACAATGATATCGCCGAGGTTAAAGGAGAGGCCACCCCTGAAAGCCATGGTGAACCCGAGGTCCTTGATGTCGTCGAGAAACTGCGAGGTGCGCGATATTCCGGTCACCTTCATGATGGAACCGATGATATCGCGAAGGGCTTTCTTGGTAAGAAGCTGGTTGATGAAACCATATTCTTCGGGGATAACCTGGTTGAACAGAACGCGGCCTACGGTGGTCTCAATCAGGCGCTCAACAAGTTGTCCATTTTCCTTAACGGGAACCCTGACCTTTATAATAGCGTGCAGGTCTGCAGCGCCTTCGTTGTGGGCAATGATCACTTCTTCCGGACCATAGAAGGTTAAACCTTCTCCTTTCACGGGATTTTGGGGGATACTTTTGCGGGCCTTGGTCATATAATAGAGACCAAGTACCATGTCCTGTGAAGGCACGGCGATGGGCGCCCCGTTGGCAGGGTTAAGAATGTTGTGCGAAGCCAGCATCAGCATTTGTGCTTCAAGGATGGCAGCGTTGCCCAGGGGCACGTGAACGGCCATCTGGTCACCGTCGAAGTCGGCGTTGAAAGCGGTACATACCAAGGGGTGCAGCTGGATGGCTTTACCCTCGATCAGTTTGGGCTGAAAGGCCTGGATCCCTAACCGGTGAAGGGTGGGTGCACGGTTAAGCAGCACCGGATGGCCCTTCAATACGTTTTCAAGTATATCCCAAACTACGGGATCCTTGCGATCGACGATTTTCTTGGCTGATTTCACAGTCTTAACAATGCCTCTTTCGAGCATCTTACGGATGATGAAGGGCTTGAAAAGCTCGGATGCCATTTCTTTGGGAAGGCCGCATTCGTGCAGTTTCAGTTCAGGACCTACTACAATAACCGAACGTGCGGAATAGTCCACGCGCTTACCCAGCAGGTTCTGGCGGAAGCGTCCCTGCTTACCCTTAAGACTGTCGCTGAGCGATTTGAGGGGGCGGTTCGATTCCGTCTTTACTGCATTGGTCTTGCGTGAGTTATCAAAAAGCGAGTCAACGGATTCCTGAAGCATACGCTTTTCGTTGCGAAGGATCACGTCGGGAGCCTTGATCTCAATAAGGCGCTTGAGGCGGTTGTTGCGAATGATCACCCTGCGGTAGAGGTCGTTAAGGTCACTGGTGGCAAAGCGGCCGCCGTCGAGTGGAACAAGGGGACGCAATTCGGGTGGAATTACGGGAACCACGTCGATGATCATCCATTCGGGTTTGTTTTCAATGGTTTTCTGAGCCTCGCGGAAAGCCTCAACTACCTGCAGGCGCTTTAGGGCATCGGCCTTTCGCTGCTGCGAAGTTTCGGTATTGGCCTTATGACGGAGATCGTAGGAAAGCTGGTCGAGATCGAGGCGGGTGAGGATGTCCTGAAGGGCTTCAGCACCCATCTTGGCGATGAACTTATTGGGGTCATCGTCTTCCAGCAATTGATTTTCACGAGGAAGCGATTCCAGGATATTGAAATACTCTTCTTCGGTAAGGAAATCCAGAAAATTCAGTTCATCCGCCTTGACCCCGGGGTGTACGACCACATAGCGTTCATAATAGATGATCTGGTCAAGTTTTTTGGAAGGTAATCCAAGCAGGTAACCAATCTTGTTGGGAAGGGACCGGAAAAACCAGATGTGGGCAACGGGGACCACCAGTTTGATATGTCCCATTCTTTCGCGGCGCACCTTTTTCTCGGTAACTTCAACACCGCAGCGGTCACAAACGATCCCCTTGTAACGGATGCGCTTGTATTTTCCGCAATGGCATTCCCAGTCCTTTACCGGCCCGAAAATCCGCTCGCAGAACAGTCCGTCGCGTTCGGGCTTATATGTACGGTAGTTGATGGTTTCCGGCTTAAGCACTTCCCCGTGTGATCTTTCCAGTACCGACTCAGGTGAGGCCAGGCTAATGGTAATCTTCGAAAAATTGCTTTTTACGTTGGATTCTTTTCTGAAAGCCATATAGGTTGATATTGTTAAAGAAGTTGTGTATACTATTCTCCAGGCAGTAACAATTAGCAGGAAAAGGAGCTGCTAATGATATATTCTGCCTGCAGCCTGGATAGCTGCAGGCAGAACAAGGGGTTTAATCAAAGCGGATGTTCAGGCCAAGTCCCCTGAGTTCGTGAACCAGAACGTTGAAGGATTCAGGAACACCCGGATTGGGCATATTCTCACCTTTCACAATGGCTTCATAAGCCTTGGCACGACCGATGACGTCGTCAGATTTGACTGTAAGGATTTCTTGGAGGATATTGGCAGCGCCAAAAGCTTCCAGTGCCCATACTTCCATTTCCCCGAAACGCTGGCCCCCAAACTGGGCTTTACCACCCAGGGGTTGTTGGGTAATCAGCGAGTAAGGACCGATGGAACGCGCGTGCATCTTGTCATCAACCATGTGGCCCAGCTTAAGCATATAGATGATACCGACGGTAGCGGGCTGGTCAAAGCGCTCACCGGTTCCGCCATCATACAGGTAAACTTTTCCGTTTTCGGGCAGGCCTGCCTTACGCATGTAATCATTGATCTCGTCAATGGTGGCGCCATCAAAGATAGGACTGGAGAATTTCAAATTCAGTTTCTCACCAGCCCAGGCAAGCACGGTTTCATAAATCTGCCCAAGGTTCATACGCGAAGGTACACCCAGGGGGTTCAGTACGATATCGACAGGGGTTCCGTCAGCAAGGAACGGCATGTCTTCTTCACTTACAATACGGGCAACAATACCCTTGTTACCGTGACGGCCTGCCATCTTATCACCCACTTTCAACTTACGCTTTTTGGCAAGATAGATCTTGGCAAGCTGCACAATACCTGCAGGAAGTTCATCCCCAACAGTGCTTGTAAACTTCTTGCGGTTGTAGGCGCCCAGAATATCCTTGAATTTAATGGAATAGTTGTGAAGCAATTCCTTGATAAGCTGGTTCTTGTCACGATCTGTAGTCCAATTATTGGGGTTGATGCTGGCATAATCGAGGTTGTGGAGGATCTTCTGGGTAAATTTGGTACCCTTTGGAACCACCACTTCCTTCAGGCTGTTCATCACGCCCTGGGAGGTCTTTCCACTTACCAGTACAATAAGCTTGTCAACCAGTTTGGCCCTCAGTTCTGTTACTTCAGCATTGAACTCATCATCGAGTTTCTCGAGGATGATCTTTTCCTTGGTTTTTGCCTTACGATCCTTAAATACCCTCGAGAAGAGTTTCTTGTCCACAACCACGCCCTTGGTTGACGGTGGCGCTTTGAGGGAAGCATCCTTCACGTCGCCTGCCTTATCACCAAAGATCGCTCTCAGCAGTTTCTCCTCCGGGGTGGGATCGGTTTCCCCTTTTGGGGTGATTTTTCCAATCAGGATATCACCTTCATTGACCTCTGCACCAATACGGATTAATCCGTTTTCGTCGAGATCCTTTATGGCTTCCTGGCTTACGTTGGGAATATCGCTGGTAAGTTCTTCCACACCACGTTTGGTGTCGCGAACGTCAAGGGAGAATTCCTCAATATGGATGGAAGTAAAGATATCCTCTTTAACTACCTTTTCTGAAACAACAATGGCATCCTCAAAGTTGTAGCCTTTCCAGGGCATGAAAGCCACCTTTAGGTTACGGCCAAGGGCAAGCTCCCCATCTTTGGTAGCATAACCTTCGCACAACAACTGCCCTTTTACGACTTTTTGCCCTTTGCGAACAATGGGGCGAAGGTTAATACAGGTGCTTTGGTTGGTCTTAGCGAATTTGGTAAGCTTATAGACTCTTACATCATCTTCGAAGCTAACCAGTTTCTCATCATCATTCCTTGAATAACGGATAATGATCTCTTCAGCGTCAACATATTCCACGAGGCCTTCGCCTTCTGAATTGATCAGCACGCGTGAATCAGCGGCTACTTTTTTCTCCAGGCCTGTACCTACGATGGGGGCTTCCGGGTTCAACAGCGGCACAGCCTGACGCATCATGTTACTACCCATAAGGGCACGGTTGGCGTCATCATGTTCGAGGAAGGGAATCAAGGAGGCAGCTATGGAGGCAATCTGGTTGGGACCCACGTCCATCAGATCAATTTTATCTGGCTCCACAATCGGGTAATCAGCCTGATACCGGACTTTTACAAGTTCCTCGGCGAAGCTTCCGTCCTTTTTCATTGGAACGTTGGCCTGGCTGATATTCTTGGTTTCTTCTTCTTCAGCAGAAAGGTAAACAGGCTCACTCTTAAAGTCAACCTTACCAGAATTCACTTCAAAATAAGGAGTCTCAATGAACCCCAGGTCGTTCACTTTGGCATACACGCAAAGCGAAGAGATAAGACCGATGTTAGGTCCTTCAGGGGTTTCAATCGTACAAAGCCTGCCATAGTGGGTAAAGTGAACGTCACGTACCTCAAACCCAGCCCTTTCCCTGGAGAGACCACCTGGGCCCAGTGCCGACATCCTGCGCTTGTGCGTTAGCTCGGCAAGAGGGTTGGTCTGGTCCATAAACTGGCTCAACTGGTTTGTTCCAAAGAAAGAGTTGATAACCGATGAAAGGGTTTTGGCGTTGATCAGGTCGGTGGGGGCAAACACTTCATTGTCGCGAACGTTCATACGTTCGCGGATAGTACGTGCCATTCGGGCAAGACCTACACCAAACTGGGCATAAAGCTGCTCACCTACCGTTCGTACACGCCGGTTGCTCAGGTGGTCTATGTCATCCACTTCAGCCTTGGCATTCACCAGCTCGATAAGGTACTTAACTATAGAGATGATGTCTTCTTTGGTCAATACGCGCAAATCCATCGGGATCTCAAGGTTAAGCTTCTTGTTGATCCTGTAACGGCCCACATCACCCAGGTCGTAACGCTTATCGGAGAAGAAGAGCTTATCGATCATTCCGCGGGCGGTTTCATCGTCAGGCGGATCGGCATTCCGCAGCAGACGATAGATAAATTCCACGGCGTCTTTCTCCGAGTTGGTTGTATCTTTCTGAAGGGTATTATAAATCAGGGCATAATCGCTTAGGTTCAAATCCTCTTTATGGAGGATAATCGTTTTGGCGCCCGAATCTACAATCAGGTCAATATGTTCGTTTTCGAGGACGGTTTCCCTGTCAATGATTACCTCATTACGCTCGATAGAAACCACTTCTCCTGTATCTTCGTCAACAAAGTCTTCGACCCAGGAGCGCAATACACGGGCTGCCAGTTTGCGTCCCACATATTTCTTCAGGCCGGTCTTGCTTACCTTTACCTCATCAGCCAGGTCAAAGATCTCAAGGATGTCCTTGTCGCTTTCAAAACCAATGGCTCTGAGCAATGTAGTGACAGGCAGTTTCTTTTTCCTGTCAATGTAAGCGTACATTACGTTGTTAATATCTGTCGCGAACTCAATCCATGAGCCCTTAAAGGGAATGATTCGGGCACTGTAGAGTTGCGTACCATTGGCGTGCAGGTTGGTCCCGAAAAACACCCCGGGAGAACGGTGCAACTGTGACACCACTACGCGCTCAGCCCCATTGATTACAAACGTACTGCGTGGGGTCATATAAGGAATCATCCCCAGGTAAACATCCTGTATGATGGTTTCAAAGTCCTCATGCTCGGGGTCCGTGCAATACAGTTTGAGTTTCGCTTTGAGCGGAACACTGTAGGTTAACCCACGCTCAATACATTCCATGATGGAATATTTGGGGGGGTCAATGAAATAATCCAAAAATTCTAATACAAAATTGTTACGGGCGTCGGAAATGGGGAAGTTCTCGCTGAACACCTTAAAGAGTCCTTCATTCTTACGGTTTTCAGGAGTGGTCTCAAGCTGGAAAAAGTCCTGGAAGGACTTCAGTTGGACTTCAAGAAAATCAGGATACTCAAAATGGGTAGTAACAGAAGAGAAATTAACCCTTTCGACGATTTTGTTATTTGCTGCCAAGGTCTGAGGTGTTTGTAGTTACTAAAAAAACAAAAAGAAGAAAAACAAATAAACAGCAATAAAGATTAGACTTCTACATCGATCGCAGTGATTCGGCAGAAGTCTAATCTTCAGATATTTACGAGAGCTTATTTTACTTCTACCTCTGCGCCGGCTTCTTCAAGTTGCTTCTTCAATGATTCTGCTTCATCTTTTGCAACGCCTTCTTTGATCGCTTTAGGTGCTCCGTCTACCAGTTCTTTCGCTTCTTTCAGCCCAAGGCTGGTGAGTTCTTTCACAAGCTTGACAACGGCCAGCTTAGAGGGGCCGGCAGCTTTCAGGATCACGTCAAACTGGGTCTTTTCTTCTGCAACTTCACCGGCTGCATCAGCACCACCAACAGCTGCTACAGCAACAGGAGCAGCGGCTGCAGGCTCAATGCCGTATTCATCCTTTAAAATTTGTGCCAATTCATTAACCTCTTTTACCGTAAGATTAACTAATTGTTCTGCAAAAGCTTTCAAATCTGCCATTTTTATTTTTGTTTTAATTGGTTTTACTTCTGTGATTTTTATTTCATTCATTGCTTAGCTTTCTTTTTCCGAAAGCGTTTTCAATACACCGGCAATGGTACTTCCTCCCGATTGAAGGGCAGAGATAACATTCCGTGCAGGAGATTGCAGCAATCCAATAAGGTCGCCAATAAGTTCTTCTTTCGACTTGAGGTTTACCAAAATTTCAAGTTGGTCTTCCCCAATAAATATCGCTTCCTGAACATAAGCACCCTTAAGAATCGGCTTCGGACTGGTTTTACGAAACTCCTTGATCAGGCGGGCAGGAACATTGCCCGTGTCTGACATCATGATCGAGGTGGCACCTTTTAGCACGTCAAACAACGGCTCAAAGTTCTTTTCGCTGGCTTCCATAGCTTTGCGAAGCAGTGTGTTCTTTACAACTTGCAGCTTCACATTCCTACGGAAACAAAGCCTCCTCAATCTATTGATGGTTTCTACATCCAGTTCAGAAGTATCAGTCAGATATACAATATCGCCCCCTTTTAAGGTTTCGGTCAGCGATTCGATAATCTGATATTTGTCTTCTCTTTTCATAAAGTGTCAGGATCTTTAAGGTGACGTGCCACCTATGATTAATTGTTCACTGATTTGGTCTCTACCTGGATACCAGGGCTCATGGTGCTCGACATGAAGATGCTCTTCACATAAGTACCTTTCGCAGCAGCAGGCTTTAACCTTAAGATGGTCTGGATCAGTTCCCTGGCATTATCAACCAGCTTCGGAGTGTCAAACGACACCTTGCCGATGGAGGCATGTACAATACCATACTTATCCACTTTGAAGTCGATCTTACCGGCTTTTACTTCCTGGACGGCTTTGCCAATTTCCATGGTAACAGTACCGGCTTTGGGGTTGGGCATAAGGCCGCGCGGTCCGAGGATACGGCCCAGGGCGCCTACTTTGGGCATCACGTTGGGGGTGGTGATTACCACGTCAACATCTGTCCAGCCTCCCTTGATCTTTTCAACATATTCATCCAGGCCAACGTAATCAGCTCCGGCTTCTTTAGCTTCGTCTTCCTTATCGGGGGTACACAACACGAGTACCCTGACGGTTTTTCCAGTTCCATGAGGAAGGGTCACAACGCCCCTTACCATCTGGTTGGCTTTGCGCGGATCAACGCCCAGTCTGATGTCCAGATCTACTGATGCATCAAACTTGGTGTAGTTGATCTTTTTTACGACTTCTGCCGCATCAACCAATGAGAAAACCGCATCCTTATCAAACTTAGCTAAAGCTTCTTTTTGGTTTTTTGTTAATTTAGCCATTTTCAGATTCCGTTAAGCTTTTAGTTAATGAATACCCTTAGACATCAAGCTCTTAGGCTTTTACGCCTTTTATCCTGATACCCATGCTTCGGGCCGTCCCGGCAACCATTTCCATGGCTGATTCAACGGTGAAGCAGTTTAAGTCGGGCATTTTTGATTCTGCGATTTCCCGTACCTGTTCCAAAGTAATTGTAGCAACTTTGGTCCTGTTGGGCTCGGCTGAACCCGATTTGATTTTGGCAGCCTCACGCAGTTGCACGGCAACCGGCGGGGTCTTGGTTATGAAAACAAAGGACTTGTCCTTGTACACGGTGATAATTACGGGAATTACCTTCCCTGCCTTATCCTGCGTACGGGCGTTGAACTGCTTGCAGAACTCCATGATATTCACCCCCTTGGCACCCAATGCAGGGCCCACTGGTGGCGAAGGGTTTGCAGCACCGCCTTTGATTTGCAGTTTTATTAATGCACTAACTTCTTTTGCCATTTTTCGATTTTTTAAAACAAGTAAGGAGATCGAAATACATCATGCTCATTGCAGCAGGCGCGCGTAACAACACACCTACTCCTTCTCAACCTGCATGAAGCTCAGCTCCAGCGGAGTTTTTCGACCGAAGATCTTCACCATCACCTTCAATTTCTTCTTCTCTTCGTTGATCTCTTCAATCACTCCGGTAAAGCTGTTGAACGGTCCGTCTGTAACTTTTACGGTCTCTCCCACTATAAACGGCACATTCAACTCTTCTTCCTTGCCTGAAAGCTCATCAACCTTTCCTAAAATGCGGTTGACTTCGGCAGGACGAAGCGGGGCGGGTTCTGATCCAGAGCCTAAAAATCCCAATACCCCGGGAACATTCCGTATTATATGAGGAATCTCTCCCACCAGGGCTGCTTCTATCAGAATGTATCCGGGAAAATAGTTGCGCTCTGCGCTCACCTTTTTCCCTTTACGGATCTGATAAACTTTCTCCTGGGGGATTAGTACTTGCGATACGTAATCTTGCAGATTCAGGCGCGAAATCTCACTCTCAATATATTGCTTGATTTTCTTCTCGCTACCACTTACCGCGCGGACCACATACCATTTTTTCACCTGGTCGCTCATACTAACGTAAAAACTTTTAATCCTGGTTGCCTCTCTTGCCGTTTGCTGAAAATCAATGAAATATTAAAACTCCCGGCATTACCCACAACCAAATGATTACAAAAAGAGACGGTAGAATTGTTTAAGAATGGAGCTAAAGCTGATATCCATCAAATAAACCACGACTGCGATTATGAGGGAAGCAATAGATACCACCACTGCGCTGTTCTGCAGTTCACTCCAAGTCGGCCACGAAACTTTATGGATGAGTTCATCGTAGGTCTCGCGCAAATAGGCTCTGATTTTCTTCATGTTAATTTACAATTCTAATATTTTGCACGGGTGGAAGGAATCGAACCCTCAACCAATGGTTTTGGAGACCACTACTCTACCAATTGAGCTACACCCGTGTGCGCACAAGGGAACAGGTGTCCCCACCTGCTCCCTTAATGCCTGAATTTATGTTTATTCAAGAATCTCAGTTACCTGACCAGCACCAACGGTACGTCCACCTTCGCGGATTGCGAAACGGAGCCCTTTGTCCATGGCTACCTCAGCCAGCAGTTCTACGGTAATGGTGAGGTTATCGCCAGGCATACACATCTCAACACCATCGGGCAGATATATCTCACCGGTAACGTCAGTGGTGCGGAAGAAAAACTGGGGACGATACTTGTTGTGGAACGGAGTGTGACGGCCACCTTCTTCTTTCTTCAGAACGTAAACCTCTGCCTTGAATTTTTTGTGAGGCTTCACTGAACCAGGCTTACATACAACCATCCCACGACGGATCTCATCCTTGTCAATACCCCTGAGCAGCAGACCTACGTTATCGCCAGCCTCACCGCGGTCAAGAATCTTGCGGAACATCTCAACACCGGTAACAACCGACTTGAGCTTCTCAGCACCCATACCTATGATATCAACAGGATCACTCGAGTTGATCACACCGGTTTCAATCCTGCCGGTTGCAACGGTTCCACGACCAGTGATCGAAAATACGTCTTCAACGGGCATAAGAAATTCCTTATCTACTGCACGGGTTGGCAGGGGAATATAGCTGTCAACAGCTTCCATCAACTCTTCAACCTTGGCAACCCATTTGGGCTCGTTGTTCAAACCACCAAGTGCTGAACCACGGATCACAGGAATATTGTCACCATCAAACTTATAGAAAGTAAGCAGATCGCGGATTTCCATTTCAACCAGTTCGAGGAGTTCTTCGTCATCAACAAGGTCAACTTTGTTCATGAAGACCACCAGCTGGGGAACACCTACCTGACGGGCCAAAAGAATGTGCTCGCGGGTTTGGGGCATGGGGCCGTCGGTGGCAGCAACCACCAAAATAGCGCCGTCCATCTGGGCAGCACCCGTTACCATGTTCTTCACGTAGTCAGCGTGTCCGGGGCAGTCAACGTGAGCGTAGTGACGAGTCTCGGTCTGATATTCTACGTGGGAAGTATTAATTGTAATACCTCTTTCTTTTTCCTCGGGAGCGTTGTCAATCGAGTCAAACGAGCGGATCTCGGAAAGACCTTTGGAAGACAAAATCTGGGTGATAGCAGCGGTGAGCGTAGTTTTACCGTGGTCAACGTGACCGATGGTACCTATGTTCACGTGCGGTTTTGTACGTTGAAATTTTTCTTTTGCCATATCTAACTGGGTGTTTTAAGTTTTTAAAAAAAGGGATTCAACATTTTTCCGTTTGAGCCGACGATGGGAATTGAACCCATGACCTCTTCCTTACCAAGGAAACGCTCTACCCCTGAGCTACGTCGGCTTTTCATTTCTTCTTTCCTTGAGCGGAAAACGGGACTCGAACCCGCCACCTACAGCTTGGAAGGCTGTCGCTCTACCAGATGAGCTATTTCCGCTTTTCGCGTGGGGGGAGGAGGATTCGAACCTCCGAAGGCTTAGCCAACAGATTTACAGTCTGCCCCATTTGACCGCTCTGGAATCCCCCCAGAACTATATTTATTCTTTTCGAGCCGATGGAGGGATTCGAACCCCCGACCAGCTGATTACAAATCAGCTGCTCTGGCCAACTGAGCTACATCGGCTAACTTTTTACCCCTTTCGTTGGCCCTTTTGCCCCTGGCCCTGCAATAAAAATGCAGACCTTGTTAAAAAGGTCTGCAAATGTACGAAAGATTTAAAAACTACCAAAAAGAAATAAACTTTTTTTGTAAAAAACAATTCAGGCACTTTAAACCCCACGAACCTTGGCCTTATGACGCTGAAGCTGACGCCTTAACGCATCAACTGCATTGTCGGTGGCTTCCTCAAATGTACGCGCCTGCTTTTTTGAAAACAGATCATTGCCAGGTATCATTACTTTCATCTCTACGATCTTGTTCTCATTATTCTGGGCCGGATCCAACCGAAGGGTAACATCACAACCCAATACCCCTTCATAATGAGTACTTAATTTCGATGTTTTGTCCTGGATAAATTCTTCGAGTTTAACATCCGACTTAAAATGCAATGAACTGATGTTTACTTTCATAAATGGGTCCTCCACTTTTATGCCTTTGGATGGGCTTGTTTATAAACATTCTTAATTTTCTCAATACTATTGTGTGTATATACCTGGGTGGCCGAAAGATTGGCGTGCCCAAGAATCTCCTTTATGGCGTTCAGGTCGGCCCCGCGGTCCAGCATATGCGTTGCAAAGGTGTGCCGCAACACGTGAGGGCTTCTCCTGCTTCGCGTCGTCACCCCACTTAGATACTTGTTCACAAGCCTGTATACATACTTCGAGTAAATCTTCTTCCCACGGTCCGTGACAAATATATGCGCTTCAGCCATCGCCCCAAATGTCTTTTCCTTCTCCCGGCAGTAATCACGGTAATGATCGGCTACTGCAGGTATAACGGGAATAATACGCTGTTTCGCACGTTTACCTGTAACTTTTATAAGGTTCTTAGCTGCATCAAAATCCTGATGCTGCAGCCCGCACAATTCCGATAAACGCATGCCTGTCGTATAGAATAATTCCAGAATCAGGTGGTCGCGCATCCCGGAAAAACCCGCATCGAAGCCAGAGTGATCAAGCAGACGGCTCATCTCTTCTTCTTTAACAAATACAGGCAGCACTTTGTTCTTCTTAACACTCCCCACTTTTTCCATGGGGTTTTCTTTCGCCAGGCCATGGGTGATAGCAAAACGGAAAAACGACTTCAGTGAAGACAGCTTACGGTTTATGCTCGTTCGGGCCATCCCCTGCTGCATAGCCTCCGAGAGCCACGATCGCACCATGGGGGCCTTCACCGACTCCAGGCCTTCCAGCTCATATTGACTCAGGAAATATTCTGAAAATTGCTGTAGATCGTTACGATAGGAAATAAGGGTGTGTGCCGAGTAACGCTTTTCACGTTCGAGGTACTGCAGAAATTTTTCAGTGCTCACGGCCATGTTCTGTAGAAACAAAAAAAGAAGAAATCTTTGCTTAAAGTTATGCTAAAAAAGCAGCATAAGCAAAAATTTCTTCTAAAAAATACCTAAACCTAAAACTACATGGAATCTTGCTGATCCTGTAATTTCTGAATATAGATGGCTTTCAAACGCTGCTCACGATTCTTCACCGAGGGCTTGGTAAACTTCTGCCGCTCCCTGAGTTCCCTGAGCACACCGGTTTTCTCAAACTTACGCTTCAGTTTCTTTAAAACACGGTCAATGTTTTCGCCTTCTTTTACAGGTACGATGATCATGCTAACCTCTTTCTTTGTTACGTTGTTATTTTTCTTTCAATTGCGAGTTCCGCAAAAGGGAGTGCAAAAGTAAAAAAGAAAATTTACTTTTCAAAACTTCTGCCACATATTTTGTTTTTCTCCTCCGGGCTTTTCCGGAAAGGGCTCCTCCTTAAAGAAAATTTCTCACCAGGAAGCGCGTCATATGCTCATACAGATGCAGGCGTGAATTTCCACCTCCTATCCCATGATTCTGGTTGGGATATATGGCAAGCTCAAACGGAACATTGGCTTCCACAAGCACGCTGATCATCTCCATGGAGTTCTGGTAATGCACGTTATCATCCGCACTGCCGTGTACCAGCAGAAAGGGCCCCCTGATCTTGTCCACGTGGAATATGGGGGAATTATCGTCATAGCCCTCAGGGTTCTCTTGCGGCAAGCGCATATACCGCTCTGTGTAAATAGAATCGTAATAGCGCCAGTTAGTCACAGGGGCCACCGCAATGGCCCCAGCAAAATAGTCGGCTCCCTTGGCAAGGCATAAGGCCGACATATATCCACCATAACTCCAGCCAAAAATGCTGATGCGCTTTTCATCCACATAGGGAAGTCCGCCCAGGTATTTTGCAGCCTCTATCTGGTCAAGAGTTTCGTATTTCCCAAGCTCCATGTAGGTCATTTTTTTGAAAGCCTCTCCCCTGGCCCCCGTGCCACGGTTATCGACCGAAACCACAATAAATCCCAGTTGGGTCAGCATCTGGTACCATGCCCCGTTCGAGGCATCCCAGCGGTCGGTCACCGTCTGCGATCCGGGACCACCATAAACATACATAAAGACAGGGTACTCCTTGGCCGGATCAAAATCGGCAGGACGCATCATCCAGCCGTTGAGCGAAACGCCCTCTGTGGTCTCAAAACTGAAAAACGAACGCTCTACAAAACGATGATCCCTGGTTTTCTGCAACAATTCCATGTTGTCCTCCAGCATTTTTACAAGGCTCCCGTCAGCACGGTGAATGCTGTAAACCGGCGGGGTATTGGCATCCGAAAAATTATTGATAAAAAACCTGAATCCCTTGCTAAAACTGGGGCTGTGGGTACCTTCCCCACGGGTGAGCCTTTTCTTGCCCCGCCCTTTCAAACTGACGCTGTATAAATGATTCTGAAGGGGTGAGGCTTCGTGCGAGGTAAAATACACGAGGCCATGCTCCTCATCCACACCAAAAAAACGCTGTACATCCCATTCGCCCGAAGTCAATGCCCTCACTTCACGACCCTGAAGGTCATAAAGATATAAATGTTTATACCCGCTCTTCTCACTGCTGATCACAAAATGACGGCCATCCTTCAGGAAGGTCAGGTCGTTGGTCACCTCTATATAATAAAGGTTGTGTTCCTCATACAGTATTTCGGAACCCCCGCTGCGGGCATCCACAAGCAAGAGCTCCAGGTGGTTCTGGTGGCGGTTCATACGTGTGACGCTCAACAGCTCAGGATTACGGGTCCATCCGATGCGCGGTATATACTGGTCTGTCTCACTGCCCGTATCCACCTTGATCGTCCTCCCTGTTTCCACATCATATATATGTATGCTCACCTCACTGTTCTCCTCCCCCGCCTTGGGGTATTTAAAACGATAGTCTTCGGGGTAAAGACTCCCGTAAAGGATCATATTAAACTCTTTGACCCTGCTTTCGTCAAAACGGTAAAATGCAAGCCTGCGCCCGTCAGCCGACCAGTCGAAGCCCCGCGTAAAGCCAAACTCCTCCTCATAAACCCAGTCGGCCGAACCGTTGATGATATGATTGAACAGGCCGTCACGGGTCACGGCAGTTTCCACCCCCGCATCCAGGTCCTTGACAAACAGGTTATTCTCTCTTACAAAGGCCACCTTACGGCCATCAGGCGAGAAAGTGGGCAGGCTCAGACGCGTTCCCTCCGACAGGGGCTCCAGGGTCTGCCTTTCCAAATCCCAGACAAAATACTCTGCAACGTATGAATGTCTGTAGATTGATTCGCGGTTTACCCCAATCAACAAGGTCTTTTCATTGGGACTGAAAATGTAATCACTGATTCGCAAGGCCCTCCCCTGATCATTGGTGAGCTGCCCTTCTGTCGAGAAAACAGTCCGCTGCAAAACGCCCTCTTCATAAGTATAAATGTTGATGTCGGTCTGGTTCTCCACAATCGAATAATGCAGCCCATCGTCCATCGACTGCCCCAGGCGTATGCCCTTGGGCGCAAAATAACGGTCCTTCCATATCTGCTCGAGCGTTAGCGAAGGCTCTGCGGCCTGCAGCAAGCCGGTAACCAAAAAAAGAAAAATCCCTGTAAACAACAGGGCTGCTGTACTATTGTTATTTTTCATGACACCTTTATTGTTGTTGTGTTGTTTGGTTTCGCGGCCACAAAAATATCAGTTTAGCCTTAATAACAAAACTTTCCTCCCTGCAGGGAAGAAAAAAAATAAAAAATTTGTTAAGCTTAAAGCCCGAAAAGTTTGCTGCAGGACAGGCCAATGGCCAAAAATCTGCTTACTTTAGCAGGGAAGAAATATCAAAATCGTTACGGTATATAGACAGTACCTCATCCAGGATAAGGGTTTCCACCTTGTCGATCTTGTTGGAAGATGGAATATACCAGATCTCTGCAAAAAAGTCATGCAGCATGTAAAGCTTAATGTTGTAATACAGGAATTGCCTGGAGGAGATTTCCCGCCCCTGCTCGAGGACGATGTAAACCTTCTCCTTTAGTGTTGCTTTTTCAAATGACGACTGATTCATCCAATCAATTATTCAAACCGTTTTTCGAAAAAAAATTTTCACCCCAATGAAACACCTCCCAAACGCGGTTACCCTGGCCAACCTGTTCTTAGGTGCTGTTGCGCTGGTGTTGGCCATTGAAGGCCAGCCACAACTTTCCGCCATTTTGATCGCCATCTGTGCTGTGCTCGATTTCTCCGATGGCATGCTTGCAAGGCTCCTCAACGCCCGTTCTGAACTGGGCCAGCAACTCGACAGCCTTGCCGACCTGGTGAGCTTTGGAATGGCGCCCGCAGGCATCCTTTACCATTACCTTCAAGGGGCTGTACATGGATTAAACCCCCAAGCCCTCCAAAATGTTTTACCCTTTGCAGCCTTTTTTCTGGCCGTCTTCGCAGGCCTCAGGCTTGCCATCTTCAATATCGACACCCGTCAAACCCGGTCGTTCATAGGCCTGCCCACCCCTGCCAATGCCGCATTCTTTGCCTCACTGCCTTTCGTGCTCGCCTTCGCCGGCCATCAGGGATTCATCTTCCGCTGGGTGGAAATCATTACCCAAAGTTGGATCTGGCTCCTCCTCCTGCTGGCGCTTTTTTCAGTCCTGATGGTGGCTCCCATCCCCATGTTCTCATTGAAAATCAAAAACTTATCCTGGCAGGAAAACCGAGCCCCATATATCTTCGCCGCACTTATTCTCATCTCCCTGATCATTTTCGGTCTGCAGGCAGTGGCTTTGATAGTGTTTTTTTACCTAATTTTGTCCCTGTTATTTGCCGCTTCTGCCAAATAACTCGTTCCTGATTCGCAAAACCACCAACAACATGATATTCCGCGCCGAAATTAACGTAATGCCCCTGAAAGCCCTGCTCGACCCCCAGGGAAAAACAATCACAAAAAGCATGAAAAACCTGGGGTTGCCCGAAATCACAAACGTCAGGATGGGTAAGCACATCACCCTTGAAGTGGAAGCAGAGGACCAAAAGCAAGCCCGCCTGAAAGTGGAAACTGCCTGTAAAAAACTGCTGGCCAACCCCATCATGGAGTACTTTGAATTTGATCTCTTTCAGACCGAGTAAGGACTTGTCCGGGCTCAAATCATTTTGATCCCATGGCCGAATCACATCAAACCGGTAAGCAGGGTGAAACCATCGCCCGAAACCACCTGAAACAGAATGGCTATGCCATCCTCGAGTCCAACTGGCAGTCGGGGCACAGAGAAATTGACATCATTGCCCAAAAAGACAACCTCTTGGTTGTGATCGAGGTCAAAGCCCGAAAAACAGCCTTCTTCGGCGAACCCGAAGAGTTTGTCAGCCGCCGCAAGCAAAAACTCCTCATTGAAGCTGCAAACCATTACCTGGTGAAAAACGAAATCGATCTCGAAGTTCGCTTTGACATCATCAGCGTTTTGTTCAAGGGCGAAAATCACCAGCTACACCATATCGAAGACGCCTTCTACCCCACCCTCTGAGGCCTGACTTTTATTTCCTCCTTTCGGGAATCCCTATCATTGAACTTTTTCTGTATAATAATTGTTTATAGTTGCATAAATGCATACTTAAAACCGGCTTATGTAAATTAAGTCTAAATAAACTTGATTAATTGTACAGAAACCAATAATTTTGACCCGAAAATATTAATTTCAGTCTGAATTCACAGACAAATAATAACAACCTTAAAAAATTCATTGAAATGGAACAAAACACACCAATGCAGGAAGTAACAAGAATGCCGCTGATCGGCGAAGTAGCCCCCTCATTCAAGGCTAAGACCACCCAGGGTGACATCAATTTCCCCGCAGATTACAAAGGGAAATGGGTCATTCTTTTCAGCCACCCCGCCGACTTCACCCCCGTTTGCACCACCGAGTTCATGACCTTCGCCAGCATGCAGGAAGACTTCAAGAAACTCAATACCGAGCTCATCGGCCTTTCCATCGACAGCATCTATGCCCACATTGCATGGCTGCGTACAATCAAGGAAAAGATCGAATATAAGGGAATGAAGGACGTTGAAGTCCTCTTCCCCGTTATTGAAGACTTGAAAATGGAGGTTGCCAAGGCTTTCGGTATGCTCCAGCCCAGCGCCAGCACCACCCAGGCCGTTCGCGCCGTTTTCATCATGGACCCCGAGGCCAAGGTACGCGCCATCCTGTATTACCCACTCAGCATGGGCCGCAACATGGACGAGATCAAGCGTATGATCATCGCCCTTCAGAAAGCCGATGCCGAACAAATCGCAACCCCCGCAAACTGGCAGCCCGGCGATGACGTCATCATCCCCACCCCCGGCAGCTGTGGCGGCGCCAAGGAACGTATGGAAAGCCAGGACGAGAACAAATATTGCCTCGACTGGTTCCTCTGCTTCCGCAAAGAAAAATAGCCCATCCAGGATTTCCCTTACGGAGGCCGTCCCAATACCAGGAGACGGCCTCTTTTTTTTAAAACCCTGCATCATTCAATTACAAAATCTCGCGGCAGCCATTTTTCTTAAAGGCAAGCCGGCAGGCTTTTCTTGTCATTCTCTTTATTTTTTCCACCAAAAAAGAAAGAAAAAAAAGAGCTCCAACACATTTCCTGAGATATTCCAAGATCGGAGTTCAGACGTAGTTCAGACGTAGTTCAGACGTAGATAAGACGTAGTTTAACCGTTTTTACACGTCTGAAATACGTCTTAAGTACGTCTTAAATACGTCTGATCTTCAAATCGGAAACAGGCCGGGAATGGAAAAAAGTTGGCTGAGAACCAGGAAGATCAATGTTTCAGTTCCTTTTTCGGAAGCCTGATTCCTTTTACAAAAATTTCCGTGACAGGAACTAATCATTTGTTAATGGGTTTTTTTTAATTTTTCGCCATTCTTTTTTCAATGAATAATTTTTTAATTCATATATTTGTTTTCCTATTTAACCCAATCATCTCATTCACCAAATTTTGAATTGTATGAAAAAACTGTTCCTCATTATGGTTGTTTTCCTGGGAGGGGTTGTAGCCGTGCATGCCGAGGCCGGTATGTACCGTCTCGACCAGGCTGCTGTGGATAATATGTTTGCCCAGGCAGAACAAGTGGACTACCTGAACCTGAACACCCTGTCACCGTTAGACCTTAGCGGTAATCAGGGAACCACTCTCTACCTGAGAGAGAAGACTCCTGCCGTTGCATTTGTGCTGGCTTGGTTCCTGGGCCCCCTTGGAATTCACCGGGCTTACCTGGGTACGACAACAGGGGTGATCATAGGATACATCCTCACCCTGGGCGGATGCGGCATCGTTGCCTTTGTTGACTGGATTGTACTGCTTATTGGTCTGATTGAAGAGGATATCAGCAAATACATTGACAACCCGAAGTTCTTTATGTGGTAATTGGTTTGCCAGGCAAGGCCGGCTTTCCCGACTGCATATACAGTCAAATGGGGAAGCCGGTTTTTTTATTCCCCAAACACCTGCCGGAGATGATGGTGCTGGCTTTCATTCAGCCCCGTGGCCTGGTACGTGGCCCTGAGCAGGACCAACCGTTCTTCCCCGGCTTTTTCCTTCTTCCCCATCATTTCAAGGATCTTCACGTAATGCCAGCGGAAGATGAGGTTTGAAGGGTGCTCTTCCAACAAAGCCCTCACCAGGGGCAGGGCTTTCTCGGGCTGCTGCTCCAAATCCTGGTATATCTTCATCAACAAATACCGGGCCTCGGTACGCCAGATAAAATGATCGCTGCGGGCGGCGATGTGCAGTTGCTCCAGACCAAGTTTCATATCGCCCGGGGGATACAAGAGGGTGTACAGGGCCAGGAAGGAATACTTCTGACGGGCATATTCAAGCATGTAATTGTACATCCCCGAGCTCAGGAAAAAAGGCAGGTAGGCCTGTTCTTTGCCCAGGGTGGCTTCTATCTGGTCGATGCAGTTTTTGAGGCTGAAAATGGTGCGCAGGTATTCTTTCTTTGTCAGGAAAAGCCTGGCCTGCATGGCATAGAGATTAATGAAATAGAAGTTTTGCCGGGGTGCAGCCTCCTTGCCCGCCAGGGGCTTAAGGGCTGAAAGCGAGCGTTCCAGCCTTTGGTAAAATTCCTCCTCAAGCCTCTTGTCATGGGGCTGTGTGATGATCATCCACCACAGGTACTGCACCCGCGTAAAATGAGCAAGATAATGATCGGGAAACCTTATAAGCATTTCCGCAGAGCGGGCATCAGCTTTCGCAAAATCAAAGGAATACAATGCTTGCATGGTCTCCTCCAAAAGAAGTTCGTCAGCAGCGCGGGCAGGATTTTCCCCGGCACCCTCCTGACTGGCAAGGGAAGGGTTCCCCGAAAGGGCAAGAATCACCAGGAATCCAAAAGACAGGAGAGACAGATGCTCATGGTTCATTGGGCGGAGCTTGATAGATTTCAAACAGAAGTGCAGACAGTTTGTGCTGGTAGTAGCTCATCTCCTTCGTATTTCTTTCTTCGGTCAATTCGCCGGCCATCCGGATGCCCCCGAAGTAGAAAGACTGGAACAGCCCCAGGCCCACCACAAACCCACTGACATACAGCTGGTTAAACCCCATCAGGATGGTCACCCCCAAGGAGGCAAGTTGCGAGAATCCATTCAGGAGCCCTGCTCCCGGTTCACCGGCATACATATGGCCCGATCCCGGGATAAGGGTAGAGAAGAGCCTTGCCTTTTCGGGGTCACGCATCGTGGGGCGGTTATCTTCCTCAAGCAATTGTTGCAGGGCTTGCTGCAGGGAATCCCCTGGCTCCCACCCCTGTTCTTCAAGGCGAACTTCTTCCAGGTAGTTTTCCAGGGCATCCCATTGCTTCAACTTCACCAGGTTCAGCCCCTTGAGCAAGCCAAGGGCGCTATTGAAGGCCTCGTCGGGAAAATTTGCCTCATATTGAAGGATGAGGGATTGGGACTGGGGATAACCCCCCGAGAGGTGGGCACAGAGGGCCATCTCATACAAAAGCTGCCTGCGCAGACTGTCATCAGGGGCATAGGGCAGTGAGCGCTGCAAATCGTTGACCACCCTGGCAAACTCGCCCTGTTGCTTCAGCGCATTGCTCTTGCGCAGGTTGGCAAGCACCCGAAGCCTGGAATCCTCTGCAGTGTAATAAACACGCTCATAGGCAATGCCGGCCTCTAAATACTGCCCGCGTGAGAACAAAAGGTCCCCCTCGGCAAATACATCCTCCTGGCCGTAAACATTTCCTTTACTGGAAAATATTACGCAAAGGAATATGCATATCGAACAGAATGCGCTGGTCCATTTCATGTTTATACTCGTTTTTATGCCTGTTCACAGCCACTGCGCTGCCCCAGATATTGCCTGCATAAAAGATCCCCGTAGTGGCTGCCGAGAGGATAAAAAATCCGTTTTGGGGTCCCAGCCTGCGGTAAAAGTCATAGGAGGTCAGGGCCATGGCGCCGATGTATAAAAAAGAAGCTATGCCTTCGGCGGTTTTGCCTGCATAGATTTTCCCCAGACCGGGGACCAGGGTGGAGAGGGCGCCGGCCAAAAAGGGCGAGTGATTGGGATGGTCTTTCAACTTTTCTGCCAGCTCCACCAGGCTCTTTTCCTGAAGGGCAAAAGGGTTAAATGCGCCTGAAAACCTTGCTGCATGGGCATCGAAGGCTTCAAAATCCCGCCCCAGCAAGGCCATGGCACCCTGTTCAAAGTTCAGCAGGGCGTCCTGCAGGCTCCCCGGGGCAAATGAAAGGCCCTGCAGGATGGAATCTGCGCGGGTCCTATCGCCGATATGGGCCAGGTTGTAAGATGCAAAAAACCGCGACCGCTCAAACAGGGGGCTTTCGGTTGTGACCTCAAGCAAGAAGGCCGCGGAGGGTTCAAGCTGTTTCTGCTGGTAAAGGATCCAGCCTTTGTAAAACCGAATGGAATCCTGCAGGGCAGGCGATGGGGCATCAAGCTTTTCCAGTACAAAGAGACTTTCACTGAGCTCGTTGCGAGCCATCAGGTAACGGGCAAAATCCAGTTCCCGGCTGGCCGTTGGCTGTGCAGGCAAGGAAAGCGCTAACAGCAAGGCGAGGCTTATCAGGCAGGTACGTCTCATTTTTTCAGGCGGTAAATGTCGGTGGTTTCCTGAACTTTCCCTGACTGTCCGCCAATGGACAGGGGGTGCACATCGAGGGCCGACACCCTGTTGCAGCGGGTCAGCCTGTCGGCAGTAAAGACCACTCCCCTGAGCAGCCCGTACTCGAGGACGAGGTTTTTGCTGAACTGCGAGCAGGAGGTCTCATACAAGCAACGCGAAGGGGTTTGAGGCGAGATATAGCGCTGGTAAACGAACATCAGGCCGGTAAACGAGAGGGAAACGGGATTGAAGCGGGCAAACCACGAGCCTGAACGAGTCTCCATCATTTCCACACGATGATGGTGATGGGCCCTTTCCTCAGGCTGAACACTGGCAGCCAGCAACTCCATATCAGAGCGCGCCGCCTGCCCCATAGCCACAGGCGACACAAACATCAGCCCCGCCAGCAGGCAAGCAAACAAGAGGCTTTTTCTATTCGATGATCTTCGCATCATGGGGAATGGAAAAGTTGAACCACGAACTCACAGCACGCTGGTTGATTTGTACCTGCGAAAACTTCAGCCTGTTGACAATGGAATCGCCGGCCGGGAGGTAGTTGAATTCGGTAATGGTCATCGGAAGGGTGATTTCGGGGAATTGCCTGTAATCGGTATAATAAACCTTCTTCACCAGTTTTTTGTCGGTATCGTAATAGCCCGTAAAAATGGGCAGGTAGTTTTCGTGGACCAGTTCAATCTGGCTAAAGAGATGGTACATACCTGAGGGGGGAAACCAACGGGTGACCACCATTCCGTCCTCAAAGCGGGTGTCCATCAACTGAAACCCCATCTGCTGCAGGCCCAGGTCGCTTGTTTTGCCCTGCAGGAAGAAATAAATGAGGTTGTTTTCCGAGCTGTATTCCAGGCTTTGGGTGCGGTATACCGTATGATCCTTTTCGTTGAAGATGGCCAGTTCGCCCTTGTTGTTTGTGATCATCACCTGTTCGACAGGCTGGGTGTAGCGGGTCACCAGCCTTCCGTCGAAGGCCTGGTAATAGAGGCTGGCCTTCACATCGGCGCGCTTTCCGCGATGCAGGCTCTGGCTGTCCATCTCCATCATGATGCGCTCCACGCTCAGGTATCGGAAGCCCAGGGCACCAAAGCCCATCAAAAGCAAGACAAGGAAAAGAATCCTGTGTTTCATGTTTTGGATTTTGCTGTACAAAATTGGGAAAATAATGGCAAAAAACCTTGAAAGGCTTTTATAATTTAGAGAAAACAAAAACCATGCCTTTGGAAAGCCCTGGCAGAAAAATGTCAGTATTCTCCTTTTTTGTTCAGGATGATACGGAAAGTGGTCCCTTTATTGATCTCCGATCGTTTCACAAACAACTTGCCCTTGTGATAGTTTTCGATGATGCGCTTGCTCAGCGAAAGCCCGAGGCCCCAGCCTCTTTGCTTGCTTGTATAGCCGGGATTAAAGATCGTTTTGTGCTTCGATGCCACAATACCCTTGCCTGTATCGGTGATGTCGATCACCACATGACGGGGCTGGTCTTCAATCTCGATGGTCAGGCTGCCCACCCCATCCATGGCATCCACGGCGTTCTTGCTGATATTCTCAATCACCCACTCATACAAATTGGTGTTGAGCGGCACCATCACCTCTTTGTCTGACGAAAGGATCTTAAAGGTCACCTTTTTCGAGGTGCGGTTCTTCATATATTCAACCGCCTCGCGCGTGGTGTTGATGATGTTTACGGGCACAAGCCTGGCCGGCGAGCCAATCTTGGAGAACCTTTCGGTAATATTCTCCAGACGCTTGACATCTTTGGTGATTTCCTTAATAGTAGCCTTATCCACCCCTTTCATCTTCAGAATCTCAATCCATCCCACAAGGGAAGACAAGGGGGTTCCCAGCTGGTGGGCTGTTTCCTTCGACATCCCGACCCAAACCTGGTTTTGTTCAGCATTACGGGCGGTACTAAACAGGATGTAAGCCACCAGGAGAAAGATCCCGATGATCAGAAACTGTGCCAGGGGATAATACCTCAGCTGTGTAAGCAGAAAGGAATTTGTATAATGAACGTTACAAGTGCCATAGGAAGGCAGCTGAATGGTTATAGGCGGGTTCTTTCCTGAAATGGATGCAATGACCTCCTGCACCCGTGCAGTATCTCCCGGGGCAGGCTGATTGATGTTGCCGGCAGCGATAATCCTCGAACCCGTGCTATCCACAATGATCACAGGGACACTTGCCGAATTGACCACGATCTCCGAAATAAACGAGTCGATCAGGTCTTCCATCAGGCTGCGCAGCTCAGTAAAAACGTGGGAATCCTGGAAGAAAAGGTATTGGGTCTCCATGCCCGGCAGGTTATGAGAGGAAACCGGAATGGGCGGATAAACCGAAAAATATCCCCGCAATTCATCGGTCAACACTTTTGGATCCCCAAAACGGGGATCCAGGTTTCTGTGGCTCAACACATTACCCTTGTTGTCGGTTAACATTACCGGGATATTGGTGTTCGACTCCAGGATCTGCAGGTACAAGTCGTCGATGTTGGCGTTGATAGGCAGGTCCATGATCCGCTGGTTGGCCATATTCCACAACTCCACCCGCTTGCGCTCCTCGGCTTGAATATTGCCAAAGAACTCCTCGGTGTAATTGACCAGGTTCGACCTGCGCTGAACCGCATCAGCCCAGAGCACCACCTTCTGCCTTTCATCCTCGGCGATCTTCTTCACCAGGATATCGGTATAGAACAGGGATACCGCAATAATTGCAGCAGCAAAAACCAACAGAAATAATTTCCACCGTTGCTTGCTGGAGTAAATCTCTAAACCGCCTATGCTTCTTAAAAATTTCAAGGAATAAGGATATGTGAAAATAAAACGTAGGTGAACAGGCCTTAGTATTTACTCATCTTCGTTTTCAAGGATGACCCGTGCTTTTTCAATGTCGGCCAGGTGCCCGGGGCCTGCATCGGGGTATTTCAGGTCTAGTTTTTCAAGATGGCTAACAATGATATTGCATACCGCCAGGCGCATGAACCACTTTTTGTCGGCAGGGATCACATACCAGGGCGCGAAATCTTTGCTTGTATGCTTCAGCATATCCTCAAAAGCCCCCAGGTACTCATCAAAATACTGGCGCTCAGTAACATCCGACATTGTAAACTTCCAGTTTTTCGCAGGTTCGTTGATGCGGTCAAGGAAACGTTCTTTCTGTTCCTTGCGCGAAACATTCAAGAAGAACTTCAGCACCAGGTAGCCATTGTTCGAGAAATATCGTTCGAAATTGGTGATATCGGTAAAACGCATCTCCCAAAAAGCCTGATCAGCGTCTGATTCCTTTTCTACTCCGGGGAGGTTTTGCTTCAGCAAAAACCCGGGATGCACCCGCACAGCAAGCACCTCCTCATAATATGAACGGTTGAAGATCCCGATGTTTCCTCTTTCGGGCAAGGCTTTAAAACAACGCCACATAAAATCGTGGTCGAGTTCTTCGCCAGAAGGAGCCTTAAAGCTCTTCACCTGGCATCCCTGGGGGTTGACACCGCTCATCACGTGCTTGATGGTGCCATCCTTGCCTGCGGCATCCAGCGCCTGGAGTATGATCAGCACCCCGTGCTTGTTGTGGGCATAGAGTTTATCCTGCAGTTCGCGCAAGCGCTCCAGGCCCTGTTTAAAATCTTCGGCGGCTTCCTTCTTTTTGTTGTAAGGCCCCGTATAATTGGTTTCATAATCCTTCAGCGACTTTGAGGGATCAAATTGAAGTTTCTTGATAAAATCCATTGGAAATTCTCTTGGTGAACAAATTTGTGGCCAATCAAATATAAAACTTTTAGTCCGATTGCAAGGCATACGAATAGAGCCGAAAACAAAATATCCAAATAATGGCCTCATTGATCAAAAGTTTTTCCTGAATTCCGTATTTTTGCAAGTTAGCCTCAAATCCAGAAAACACGCCCTATGCCCTTTTTAAACACTGTCATTTCGTGGTACCTGAAAAAAAGGATCCCTCAGATTGAATACTTTATGGATTATCCCTATGATGTCCAGGAAGACCAGCTCATGAAACTGGTGACCTTTTCTGAGGATACTGAATGGGGCCGCAAATATGATTATGCCGGTATCCGCAACTACCAGGATTTCAAATCGCGGGTGCCAATCCAGGACTATGAAGGGGTGAAACCATATATTGAGCGCCTCCAGAAAGGCGAGAACAACCTGATCTGGCCTTCCGAGATTCGATGGTTTGCTAAATCGAGTGGCACCACCAGTGACAAGAGCAAGTTCATCCCCGTAAGCGACGAATCGCTTGAAGATTGCCATATGAAAGGCGGTAAGGACGTTATGGCCCTCTACTGTCAAAACCGTCCGCAAAACCAGGTATTCAACGGCAAAGGCCTGGTGCTGGGCGGCAGTCACAAGGTCGGTGAGTTCAACAACCGCGCCTACTTCGGCGACCTCTCTGCAATCCTGCTGCAGAACTTTCCCTTCTGGGGCGAGTTCCTGCGCACCCCTGAGCTCTCTCTTGCATTGCTCGACGACTGGGAAATCAAACTCGACAAGATCGCCCATGCCACCCTGAAGGAAAATGTCACAAGCATCAGCGGGGTGCCCTCGTGGAACCTGGTATTGCTCAAAAAGATCCTCGAGATCACAGGCCGCAACAACATCCTCGAAGTATGGCCAAAGCTTGAGTTGTTCAACCATGGGGGTGTCAGCTTTATTCCCTATCGCGAACAATTCGAAAAACTCATCCCTTCCAAAAGGATGTATTACCTCGAGACCTACAATGCCTCCGAGGGCTTCTTTGGGATACAGGACAGGGCTTGCTCCAGCGAGATGCTGCTGATGCTCGACTACGGCATCTTCTACGAATTCATCCCCATGGATGAGTTTGGCAAAAGCGATCCTAAGGTGCTGACCCTCGAGCAGGTGAATACCGAGACCAATTATGCCCTGATCATCACCACGAACGGAGGCCTGTGGCGCTACCTGATCGGCGACACGGTGCGTTTCACGAGCCTTTCCCCTTACCGCATCCGCATCAGCGGACGGACCAAGAATTTTATCAATGCTTTTGGCGAAGAGGTGATTGTCGACAATACCGACAAAGCGCTCGATGCCGCCTGTAAGGCCACGGGCGCCATTTTCACCGAATACACAGCAGCACCCATTTACCTGAGCGACAAAGGCACCGCCGCCCACGAATACCTCATTGAGTTTGAAGTGGAGCCCGACGACCTGGATAAGTTTACCCGCGTGCTCGACAAAGAACTGCAAAGCCTCAACTCCGACTACGAAGCCAAACGCAGCGCCGACCTGATGCTCAAAATCCCAAGGGTGCATAAAGTGCCCCACGAGACCTTCTTCCGCTGGCTAAAGTCAAAAGGCAAGATGGGCGGACAGAATAAGGTGCCCAGGCTTTTCAATGATCGAAAATACGTGGATGAAATCCTAAAATTTATTCAGGAATGAAGCAGTTGTACTGTCTTCCGGGCATTCTTTTCCTGGCCCTGCTTCCGTTTCTTATCACGGAGGCTAAGGCACAGGATGTGTTCAGCCCTGAAAGCAGCCTGCCCCTTTCCTGCCACTTCTTCACAGTCGATCCGCTTGGAAATTTATACTGCGCAACCCACGAAGGGATGACCAAATACGAAGCACAAGGGCAGCAGCAATGGCATTATTCCAATCCAGGCTACGGGCACATCCACAGCATCGACGCTTCCGATCCCCTGAATATCCTTGTGTACCACGCAGACTTTCAGCAAGTCGTGCGGCTCGATCGCAGTCTGGCTGAAAAACCCCTGCCTGATGCTGCCCCTGTCCTCTCAGGGGAATTACCCACGCTGGTCTGCAACTCAGCTCAGGGCGGGTTCTGGGTCTTTATGCCCCAAAGCCGGCTGCTGCAGCGCTACAGCCCCTCCCTTCGACTGGAAGCCCAAAGCCTGCCCTTCCATGAGATACTCCCCGGCTTCCATTCACCAGTCTTCATGACCGAAGCCAACAGGAATGTATACATCAGCCAGCCCAACCACGGCATCGCAGTCTTCGATTCCTTTGGCAATTTGCTTTTCCACATCGACAGGAAAGATGTCGAACGATTCCAGGTCAAAGGAAACCTCCTTTTTTGGTTTTCCAAAAAAGAATTGGTGGTTTTTGATTTTGTCCTTCGGGAGGAAAGATTATTTTTGTTACCTGAAACAGGTATCCGGTCAGGCATGCTTATCGACCGCAAAGCTTTCATTCAGACCAACCATGAAATTAAGGTATATCAGGCAGCCGAGGTGCTGTTTTAATTCATAACCTAAGAAAAACATTCATTATGCATATTGCCATTGCAGGGAACATCGGATCAGGAAAAACCACATTGGCGGGTCTGCTGTCGAAACACTATGGTTGGGAAGCCCATTACGAAGATGTGGACACCAATCCTTATCTGAATAACTTTTACGAAGACATGCAGCGCTGGTCGTTCAACCTGCAGATCTATTTTCTTAACAGCCGTTTCCGCCAAATCGTTGAGATCCGCGAAGGCGACAAGACTGTGATACAAGACCGCACCATCTACGAGGATGCCAGAATTTTCGCACCCAACCTGCACGCCATGGGCCTGATGTCGTCGCGCGACTTCGACAACTACAAAAGCCTGTTTGAGCTGATGAGTTCCTTCATCAAGCCCCCCGACCTGCTCATTTACCTTAAGGCCAGCGTGGGGACCCTGGTAAGCCAGATCCAGAAAAGAGGACGCGATTACGAAAGCTCCATCCGCCTCGATTACCTCAAACGCCTCAACGACCTTTATGAAGACTGGATCTCGACTTACGACCTGGGCAAACTGCTTGTTGTGAATGTCGACACCATTAAATTCAGCGAAAACCCCGATGATCTGGGGCACATCATACAGCGCATCGACGCAGAGATACACGGACTTTTTTAAGCCCCTGCTGCATGAAATACATTGGCATCATCCCCGCCCGTTACGCCTCCACGCGCTTTCCGGGCAAACCCCTGGCCATGATCGGCAATAAGTCGATGATCCGCAGAGTCTTCGAGCAGGCCGTGAAATGCCCAGTGTTCGACAAGGTCGTGGTGGCTACCGACGATGAACGTATCCTTCACCACGTGCTCGAATTCGGGGAAGCTGTCATGACAGGCAGCCATCACCGCAGTGGCACTGACCGCTGCCTGGAAGCCACATCCCTTATTTCGGGTGAACAGGAAATCGGAGATAAGGACGTGGTGATCAACATCCAGGGCGACGAGCCTTTTATTCAGCCCGAACAAATTGAATTGCTGGCATCCCTGTTCCAGAATCCCGATACAGGCATCAGTACCCTGGTGAAGCACATCACCCGGGCCGAAGAGCTGTTTAGCCCCAACATCGTCAAGGTGGTCTTCGACCGCAACTTCCAGGCCCTGTACTTCAGCCGATCGCCCATCCCCTTCATTCGCGGGGCAGAACAGGACCAGTGGCTCAAACAACACCACTTCTTTAGGCACGTCGGGATGTATGCCTACCGCCTGGGTGTGCTGAAAAAAATCGCCAGCCTCCCCTTTGGGGACCTAGAAAAGGCCGAGTCGCTCGAACAACTGCGCTGGATGCAAGAGGGCTACCCCATCCATGTGGCCGAAACTTCATACGACTCCCCCGGAATCGACACCCCTGAAGACCTCCGGCGCTTACCGCCCCAATGGCTGTAAATCACCCGGGTAACTTTACCCGCTTTTTTGCGTAGAATCTACATATTGTAAATAGTTTTTCTTAATTTAGACCTGCCAAAAAATGCCTCCTCAATTCCTCAACGAATTAATTTACAGGATTCAATGAGGCAAAACTCAGGTTTTTTCAATTTTATGACAAACTGGGATCTTCTGGAAAAAAATTACACCTATGAAAATCGGAAACTACATCAGCGAACTGCTTTTTGATCACGAATATGTGTTACTCCCGGGCTTTGGGGAATTTTCCACCAAGTACATTCCTGCCCGTTTCATCCCGGAAGAAAAGAAAATCGAATCGCCCAAGAAGGTGATTACCTTCAATGCAGACAAAAAAGATGGCGACACCCCACTGATCGCCCACATTGCAGGCAAGGAACTCAACGACCTGAATCAGGTAAAAGAATACCTGGGCAACTTCGTCCGCGAGATCAGGGAGACCCTGTCGTCGGGGCAAAAGGTGCAGTTGGAGCGTGTAGGGATTTTCAGCCATGATGCCGATGGCAAGCTGGTGTTTAATCCCGACCTGAGCATCAATTACCTTGCAGATGCCACGGGGATGGGCACCATCAGCGAGCCGCCCAAGGCAGTGGTTCCCCCGCCTCCGCCTCCCGTGCCTGAGCCTGAGCCTGAGCCAAGCCCGGTAATCGAAACCATTGAGGAAACACCTGTCGAAGAGCCTGTCATTGAAGATTTGAAGCCCGAACCCAAGCCCGAGCCTGTGGCAGAAAAGATCGTGACACCCGTTTCCGAACCCGTGGAAGCTGCGACCGCCTTTGCAGCCACCTCCGAGCCTACCCGTCATGACCTGCCCGCGGCCATTAAGTGGCTGGCGTGGTTCATCATTCCTTTCCTTGTGATTGCGATCATCCTGGCCTTCAACTGGAACTTCATCTTTGGCAAGAAAAGCATAGCCCCTGCCCCCAAACCACAAACCGAGCTTGCCGCTCCAGCCCCTGTCAGCGAACCGGAAGCCGAAACCCCTGCTTCTGAAAGCGTTACCCCTGAAGAAAGCCCCGCAACAGCTGCTTCCTCAGCTCAGCCCGCTGCAGCCCAGGCACCTGCACAGCCTGTCCCCGGACAGAAAACCTATTTCCTGGTGGTGGGTGCATTCCAGGATGAAGCCCAAGCCATCAGCCTGGTCAATGAGCTTAGGGGAAAAGGCGCCAACCAAGCCCAGATATTCATGACTACCAACACAGGTTACCACAGGGTGTGCTATGCCTTTTTCAACAATCTGGAAGAAGCCGAAGCCCTTTTGCCCAGGGTACAGCAGGAAGTCAACCCCGGCGCTTGGATTCTTCATCGTAATTAACCTTACAAAACATCTTTTTTAGTTGTGGGTAAGAAAAAACTGAAGCGCTTTGCCGAGATTGCAAGCTTTGCAAATGTGATTCAGCCTAACGACCGTTATCCCGTCACCGATCATCCCCATAAGGGAAACTGGAACCGGGCCTTTTTCAGAAACGACCGTCCCATTGTCCTTGAGATGGGATGCGGCAAGGGAGAATATACACTGGCCCTGGCCCGAAAATACCCCGGGCAGAACTTTATCGGCATTGACATCAAGGGCGAGCGCCTCTGGAAAGGCGCCAACCAGGCCCTGGAAGAAGGCATCGACAATGCAGCTTTCCTGCGCATCCAAGCCGAACGCATCAACTACTTCTTCGGGCCGGCAGAGGTCAGCGGCATCTGGATCACCTTCCCCGACCCCCAGCCCAGACAATCGCGCCAGAAGAAACGCCTCACCTCGCCCCGTTTCCTCGAACGCTATGCTGGCATCCTCAGGCCCGACAGCCCCATCCACCTGAAAACCGACAGCACCGAACTCTACGAATATACCCTTGAAGTGGTCAGGGGAGGCGGCCATACCCTGCATTACCACACCGCCGACCTGTATGAAAAGGGCAATGTAGACGAGCCCCTTATCAAAGCCATTCAGACCCATTACGAAAACATCTTCAGGGCCGAAGGTATCCCCATCAAATACCTGCGCTTCTCGCTAAACACCCCCCACTCCCATGGCTGATCCCTCCTTTTTCGAGAAGGTGTTCGAGGTGGTGCGTCTCATCCCCCCCGGGCGGGTCACCTCCTATGGCGCCATCGCCGCTTACCTGGGCAGCGTCGGAGCGGCGCGCATGGTGGGCTGGGCCATGAACGGCTCGCACCATTGCAGCGAATACGTCCCTGCCCACCGCGTGGTCAACCGCAACGGCACCCTTACGGGAAAACACCATTTCGGGGGCTCCAGTGTCATGAAACAACTCCTCGAATCGGAAGGCATTGAGGTGATAGACGACCAGATCGTAGACTTCAGCAAGCACTTCTGGGATCCCGCAAAGGAATTGAGGTATTGAAATACTTTTTTCGCGTTTCATTTCCCTTGCCGTCAGAAAAAAAAGCATTACTTTTACAAAGTCTAAATAAAGATTACTGTGCAGATTACTACAGAACAAGTGTTAAACGCACTAGGCCAAGTCATTGAACCTGACCTGAAGAAGGACCTGGTGAGCCTCGGTATGATCCGCGACCTCGAAATTGAAGGCCATAAGGTCCGGTTTTCGGTGGTGCTGACCACCCCCGCCTGCCCCCTGAAGGAGAGCATCAAGAATGCCTGCATCCGTGCCGTCCACGAACTGGTGAGTAAGGATGCCGATGTGGAGGTCAATCTTACCTCCAAAGTCACCAGCACCCGCAAGCAGGAAGAAACCTTGCTGAAAGGGGTGAAAAACATCATCGCCGTAGCCAGTGGCAAAGGCGGAGTAGGCAAATCGACAGTGGCAGCCAACCTGGCCATCACTCTGGCCCGGAGCGGCGCCCGCACAGGCCTGCTCGACGCTGACATCTACGGACCTTCAGTGCCCCTGATGTTCCAGGCCTTAGACGACCAGCTCCAGGCCGTTGACATCGAAGGGCACACAAAGGTATTGCCCCTAAAAAAACACGGCGTTTCGATCCTGTCCATCGGCTTTTTTGTCGATGCCTCCCGCGCCCTAATCTGGCGCGGGCCCATGGCATCAGGAGCCCTCAAACAGCTCTTCACCGATGCCGACTGGGGCGAACTCGACTATATGATTATCGACCTGCCCCCGGGCACCGGCGATATCCACCTTTCGCTGGTACAGACCGTGCCCCTGACGGGCGCCATCATCGTCACCACCCCCCAAGAGGTGGCCCTGGCCGATGCTCGCAAGGCCGTCAGCATGTTCTCGAACGATAACATACACGTGCCTGTGCTGGGCGTGGTCGAAAACATGGCCTGGTTCACCCCTGCCGAACTGCCCGAAAACAAGTATTACATTTTTGGACACGATGGCGGAAAACAAATGGCTGAGGCCATGGACCTGCCTTTCCTGGGCCAGATCCCCCTGATACAGTCGGTGCGTGAAGCCGGCGACCAGGGCAAGCCCGAAGTGCTGCACCACAACAGCCTATCCAGGCCTTATTTCGACAGCCTGGCCGAAAAACTCGCGCAGCAGGTGTCCATCTCCAATGCACGAAAAAATGAAATAGTGGGTGTGTAACACCCTTTCCCAATAAGCAAAATATTGTTCCATCAAAAATAAAACGACCATGTCCCAGAATCAGAATCCCGAACTCATTCAGAAAGTACAAAAAGTCATCGACCAGATCCGCCCCTACCTCGAGGCTGATGGCGGAAATATCCGCTTTGTTGAATTAACCGAAGACAACGTTGTCAATGTCGAACTGCTTGGTGCCTGCGGCTCCTGCCCAATGAGCACCATGACCCTCAAAAACGGCGTTGAACAAGCCATGAAAAAAGCCATCCCCGAAATCAAATCGGTGGAAGCCATATAAAACCTATTAAAATCATTCCTGAAACCGTCTCCCTGGCTTTCCCGGGAGACGGTTTTTTATTGCCATGCCCCACCCGCCCTTCCACCAAAAAATCCAGCCAAAACCCTACCAAAGAGCTGCTTTGGTCTTGTACAGCAAGGCCGTATCCGAGCCAGGCACGAGGCTTATACGAGGATGGTACGAGCGTGGTAGAATGAAAAATTAAATTTTAAAAATGAGAAATAATTAATTTAAGACAAAAAACAATCAGGTGGATGTGTTACGATTCAGAGTAATTGAGTGGAATGTAGAACCGTTTTTGTCACGCGCAGGCTTTTGTTTCCGGCTCTCCGGGGGAAGGCCAACTGGCACAATCACAGGGGTTTCACGTGCTCAAATCGGCCAACGATTTAAGGTATATCCAAAAGGTCGCCTTGGCACAAAAGGTCCATACACCTGAAATAAATACTCATATAATCACAGAAGGCGTGGAGAAAATTAAGTCTTCTTTTTAAAGGCTTTGTTCTTTATTAACTTAAAACCTTATTTTTTAAAATATTAATTTTATCGGCAAATAACAACCTGATTAAAACATAAGGTTATGGCGGAAAAAAGAACGGAAAACTTACGGGTACTGATGATTGATGCCTCCAATGGTTTTTATCGAATAAACAAGTATCCTGTTGGAAGTTTTTATGGCCCTGTTGACCTGGGCATTCACCTGGCCTACAAACACAACAGTCTCAATATTGGTGCCGGATTGCTGGCCGGTTCGGTTTTTCCTGGTTCTAACAGGTTGATATTTACAGGGATGTCGCCTTCCTGGCACGGGTTCTTCATTTCTTCCATGGGTGGTGCAGGCCTGGTGTTTGACAACCTGGGTATTAACATGTTTTCCATAATAGGGAAGGCCGCCATGCCATCTATTCTCTATCTCAATCGCAACCACGGGGAAGAAGTTGAGGTGGAGCTGCATCAGGTTCATCCCGAGACCCTGTGGCAGACTGGCAGGGGAGGCGTTTATGGGGTGATGCAATATGCACTGGATCATTTCTCCTCACGCTACGAAGAAGAACCCAGGGTTTTAGCTGTGGGGCCGGCTGCCATGCACACAGATAGCGGAGCCATTGCATCAGCACCTGTAAAAAAAGGAGCGTTGACCGCTGTGGATTGCTGGGCCGGGCGGGGAGGATTTGGCACCAAACTTTTGCAGCAGCATGGCATTGTGGGCATTATCTACGGGGGTACTTATGTAGATGAAGATTTTAGGGATCGCAAGGTGGCCGACCAATGGTTTCACGACAGGTATGATAAAAAGATGGCGGCCATGGACTTTGAGGCCACCACCAAATACAGGTACGATCCGGCTTTTAACACAGGGGGGACTTTCGGGATCAACTTCGCCACGATGAATGAACGCATCATCGCTTTCAATTACCGGACGATTTATATGCGTAAAGAGGAGCGACTGGACCTGCATAAGCGGTTTGTTTTGGATCATTACCTCAAGCAGTTTAATGAGGAAACCATCGAACAGAAACAACAAAAGAACTGTGGAGAACCTTGTGTGGCCGTTTGCAAGAAAATGAACAATCATTATAAGAAAGACTATGAACCCTATCAGACCATGGGGCCTTTGTGTGGGGTGTTTGACCAGCGTGCGGCAGAACTGCTCAATGGAAAAGCAGATGCTTATGGTTTCGACGCGATTTCGGTGGGTGGGGTGCTGTCATGGCTTATGGAGTGCATGGCTGATGACCTGATCAAGCCAGAGGAGCTGGGTGTGGATCGGAAACCAAAATTTTCAGTCAAGGGTTTTGATGTGGTAAAAGACTCCATGCACAATGCCAGGATAGGAGTAGCCTTGCTTGAGGAAATGGTCAGGAAGGATGGTAAGATTGACCTTTCCCTTGGTGCCCGGAAGCTGGCCCGCCGCTTGTCGCGCGAAAAAGGGGTTGGCGTCATTGATCGTTTTGTACATATCGGCTTCGCCCGGCAAGGGTGGATGGTGCCCAACCAGTATTGGACACCCGGCGTTCTTTCACCAATGGCCATCATGGGAAAATATTACATGGTCTACGGCAAGGATTTTATCCCGCCTCGCGAACTGGGAAAGCAAAATGCTGAGCGCATGATCAGGGAACTGATGCTTGACAATCTCGGGTTCTGCCGTTTCCATCGCGCCTGGGCTGAAGACATTCTACCGGATGTGATGGAGAAACTTTACGGGCAGCGAGATGATTTTCTGCATAAGTTGAAGCTTACAGCAACACGGATCAACAGCCGCAACGCCTCAATTTTTTGGGAAACGGAGCGTAATGTTGACTTCGTATTTTCTTTCCTGAAGAAAAAGGCGGATGAAGACGAGGTGAAAGATGAAGCCCTCAATACATGGATCAGGGCATTTGAGGAAGATAAGTTTGAAGCAGGATTGGAATTTTGGTTTGAAATTCACAAGGGAATCCACGAGAGCCTCAGGGAATTTCATTGAGATGAATCCTGCTTAGCTCACATCTTATCCCAGAGCTTCACGGGCAAATATCCCTTGCTTAGGGATTCCTTCTTGATTGCCTGAAAATGTAAATAAATAATATCCGGATTGTTAAAGTCATAGACATCCTCCAACTTCTATTTAGGGTAAATATTCAATTTCTTTCAATGTATATATCACTGACTCAGAAATTATTAAATCAAAAGGTGGAGGGTTAACAGTCTATATTGGAAGTGATTATCACTATAAAAGAATGTTTGTTGTTGTCCTAAAAAAAATCCTGACATCTGAGGTTGCTCCGGAGGATGTTTGTGGTTTTTTTTTCTTATTTTAACCTCATGGAGGTGCTTTATTGTATTATTTCTTCTCTTTAAGTTAAAAAAATGCCTGTCTTATCAGTCTGTGCTTTGGCAAAAGAGATAAAATGGTT
>LSQX01228670.1_pt1 | contig 70676 bp, 64 predicted proteins | sample 654561 | NCBI WGS metagenome assembly LSQX01 (sample SAMN04489861, study PRJNA283612) | anaerobic digester metagenome | isolation source: 4 biogas reactors fed with cattle manure at either 37C or 55C with and... | place: Denmark: Kongens Lyngby | collected 2014
AGAAACTTGAGAGAAGCGCTCTAGGTCGAACTGGTCCCTGGCCGCCGCCGCCAGGAAGGCGGTGAGCATGGCGGTGCCTCCGGCCGCCAGCATGCGCAGGGGGATCAGCCGCCTCATGGGACGGGAAGCCCAGATGATGCCGATGTGACGCCTCACGAACGAGAGAGCCGATCCCTGCGGGGGCGCCGCATCCTCCTCCGGCTCCCGCACCAACCATGTCACCTGGATCGCCAGAGTGAGGAGTACGCCTCCGATGGTCAGGCACACCGCATAGCCCACGAGGCTCGGGTTCTCCCCCAGAATCGTATGTGACTGCCACGCGCCCACCAAGCCCGCGCCGGTGCCCGCGCAGACAATCCACGCCCAGAGGGTATTCCTGATGCGGGATGGCAGGAGCTTCGCCATCAGATGGACCCAGATTGGCGTCACCATGCCCATAGACAAGCCATATACGCCCACGCACGCTACGATAAGCCACGCGGCCAGCCCCTCGCCGATGGCGTGAGCGTAGAAGGCGACGGCTCCCATCGCCAACACGGAGATGCACGCGGGGTAGTGGACCAGAACGAACAGGCCGATCTTGCGCTTGAAGCGAGCCGCGTAGTAGGCGGCGATGAGCTGCGGCGCCGCTGTCATGATCAGGCTCGCCGTGGCGACCGAGCCGATGAGGAATTCGCCAGCCCCAAGACCCCGCAACAGGAAAGGGACCACCGTGCCGAAGGGCACGAAGCCCATGCCGACACCCCAAGCCACCTCGAGCAGCGCGAGGGCCGCGATGTTGCGTCGGGATGCGGAAACGCCACCCGGTGTGCCGAGCGAGGCAGCACGGGACATTCGCAGATACGGGGTTCTGGGGAGGGCGCGACCTCTCACGGCGAGCCGATTCTAAGGCGACCCAAGGGCCCCCGCAAGCGGTTACTCGGCCATATCGAGGCCCGCGATGAGCTCCATCGTCTGGGCCACGGCCTCCTCCAGACGGCTCGCGACCTCATCAAGCACGTCCGCTCCTACGTTCAGAGGCGGCTGGAGGCGCAGCACACTGGGATTGTTGAGGGTGTAAGCGGCCAGCACATGGCGCTGGGCAAGCCCCGCGATCACGAGGCCGCCCACGTCGCTGTTGGCGAAGCTCATGCCGGTCATCAACCCGCGGCCGCGCACATCGTCAATGGTGCCTGGGTACTGCGCCGCCATCTCCCGGAGACGCGCGCGGAAGGGCTCCCCCTTCTCCGCGGCCTGCGCCGCGAGCCCCTCATCCTCTAGGACCGCGATGGCCGCCAGCCCCGCCGCGCAGGCCGCGGGCCCCCCACCGAAGGTGGACGAGTGGACGAGCGGGTTCTCCGCGAACATGCTCCAGTAAGGCGGCCGCGCGATGAACGCGCCGATGGGCAGCACTCCCCCGCCGAGGGCTTTGCCAAGGGTCATCACGTCGGGGACAACGCCCTCATGCTCACAGGCAAAGGTCTTGCCGGTGCGGCCCATGCCAGTCTGGATCTCGTCGATGATGAGCAAGGCGCCCGCACGATCGCAGGCTTCCCGCGCCGCCGCTAGGTACCCATCGGGAGGCACGATGACCCCGGCTTCGCCCTGGATGGGCTCCAAGATGAGGGCGGCGGTCCGCTCATCCACGGCCTCGAAGAGGGCCGCGCTATCCCCGTAAGGCACGAGCTCCACCTCGGGCATCAGGGGCTGGAAGGGCTCCTTGTAGATGTCACGGCCGGAGACGGAGAGAGCCCCGAGCGTCTTGCCGTGGAACGCCCCCTCAGCGGAGACGAACTTCGGGCGCCGGGTGGCGAACCGGGCGACCTTGAGTGCCCCCTCCACCGCTTCCGCCCCGCTGTTGCAGAAGAAGCTGTACTGCAGGTCGCCTGGCGTGATGCGGGCGAGTTCCGCCCCGAGCCGGCCCGTCATCTCATTGAGCAGCAGACGCGAGGAGAGCGGCGCCTTCCGCAGCTGCTCGCAGACCGCCTCGACGATGCGCTCATGGGCGTGGCCCATAGAGAACACGCCGAATCCGCCGAGGAAGTCGATGTACTCCGTGCCGGCGTCGGTCCGCATGATGTGGCCCTTGCCCTCGGCCTCCAGCTCCTCGAATCCCATGAAGCGCAGGAGGGTGACCAGGGAGGGGTTCACGTGCTCGTTGTACAGGGCGGCGACTTCGTCGAAGGTCATGGCGCTTGCCTCTCTCCTAGCTGTCAGTGACTAGACTTCACTGCTGATGTCCGCGTATGCGATGGAGCTGGCGCCCGGCGCGGACACGCCGAGGCCGAGGGCCTCTGCCGTTTCGATGTGTTTCGGGCTGGGACCCGCTTCCCCGATGGGCGGAAGGCCCGATGCCTCCCGCTCGGCGTTGATCATATCCAGCGCCACGGTGTCCGCTGCCACCGGATCGGTGGCCAGCCAGAGCTCCCTCGGCTCGAAGATACGCTCGGGGTTCCCCACCGTTGGGCCTCCGTCGCAGAGAGCCCGAAGGGCGTCCATGACGTGCAGGACAACCTTGTCCCGGAGCGCGGGGAGGGCGCAGATCTCGCCGATCATCGGGTCGCAGTAGTGCGGCGCCCCGTGGAAGCGGACCGTGTTGTTGACGGCCCCGAAGGCGATGTTCTTGAGGCACCCCGTCACCCCTGAGCAGTTGTGGTCCTTGGGCACCGGCACGTTGATGATCTTCGTCACGTCCTGCGTCGCCACGCGGTACAGGTACGATGGCTCACCGTCGCCCAACTCGGAGGCGTAGAACACATCCGGATCCAGGTCCACGGCGCCGTCCGACTCCCCGCCATAGCACCGAACGCCTCCCTCACTGCGTTGGATCTCGTAGAGGCAGCTTATGAGGTGGTGCTCGAACCGATCCCAGACGACGATGTTACTCGCGGGGACCCCCGCCTCGAGTAAGCCCTCGATGAGGGCGTCCACAACCTCCAGGTTGGTGGCCAGTTCGAAGCCCGCCAGTGTGTTGACCTTGATGCCGACGACGTCATCCGGGGCGACGAGGGAGGCGAGGAGGTCGGGGAGCGTCTGACCGCGCAGCAACTGGGCGGCCCTCTCGAGCATGGCCCTGCACGCCGACACCTCGGGGAACCCATCGACAACCGCGGACTCACACCGGACCCGAGCCACGCGCACGTCGCCGTCATCCTGGGCCGATGCCCCCTGGCGGACGCCGAGCCCCGCAGCTCCGGCGGCAACACCGGCAGCGCTGATGCCGAGGAACCTGCGTCGGCTAACCCGCTGTGATGCGGCCCTGCGCATGTGCATTCGTCCCTTCCTCGGCATGGCGGCTCACGGACTCCGGCCATTATAGACCACATGAGGGCGCCCACTCGGGAGGAATCGGCGGCTCGGGGCTCTACAACTCCCCAACATGCGGCCCCAAGGAGGCGTGGTCCGTGACCGGGCGTGAGCGAGTCCTCATGGCACTGAACCATCAGGAACCAGATCGTGTGCCTCGTACCATCTGGGTGGATGGGGGCGAGATCATGGACCGGGTGGTCGGGCGGTTCGGCAGCTATGCTGCCTTCTTGGATGAACTGGACACGGACCAGTTCCAGGCTTTCCCGGGCCCTCCCGGCATGGTCGACTGGGAGGCATGGTCGGCGGAGCACGAGCCCAATCGCCGTGGCCCAGGCCTCAGCCAGGGGGCAATGTCCATTGATGACGCGCTGGAAGCGCCCTTCACCGATCCCAGCGCTCCGAGCATCTACGAGCCCATCAAGGAAGCGATCGAGTTCCACCAGCGGCAGAAGGGCCGCGCCATCTGGGTGCAGACGCCGGGGTGCTTCGAGACCGCGAACGGCATCATCGGCATGGAGAACCAACTCATGGAGATGGCCCTGCAGCCGGACAAGATGCAAGCCCTCTACCGCCGCCAGGTCGAGTGGAGCAAGGTCTACATCGAGACATGCCTCGCCCTCGGCGTCGACGTCATCCACATCTCCGACGACCTGGGCGAGAACGGCCGGATGCTCTTCTCACCGAGCGTCTTCCGGAGCGTCGTGAGTCCGGCGATGGCCGAGGAGGCGGCGTTCGTGCGCGAGCGGAGCCCCTACCTGTCCCTACACTCCTGCGGGTACTTCGATGATGTCGTCGGCGATCTGGCGGACATGGGCTTCAACTGCATTCACCCCTTCCAGGAGTCCGCGGGTATGGATATCCCGAGCATCAAGGCGCGCTATGGCGACCGCGTGACGATCTACGGTGGCCTGGATGTAAGGCACACCCTCCCAACGGGCGACCGCGAGAGGATCCGCGCCGAGGTCGAGCGCGTTGTCGGCGGCTGCAAGCAGGGCGGCGGCCTGCTCTACTGCAGCTCGCACACCGTCCACAAGGACTGTTCCATTGATGATGTGCTCTATGCCTATGAACTCGCGGACCGGATCGGGAGGTACTAGGGAAGGCCGATTGTGGCGTAAACATGAAGAAATACCAGGGGCGGTCGAGTCGAATTGGGCCCTGATGTGTCTATACGTGTGGTCGGACGCTAGTTGAGAGTCGTGCCTTGGGGGAGGACGACTTGTGAGATAGGTCTGTAGGGCCGCTATGGCCGGCCATTCCGGCGCCGCGGGGCGGCACGGGGGTGGAGTTCTATGAGTTACCGGGTGAACGACCGCGCGATCGTGATGGATGTGCGGCGCGAGATAGTTCGGCGGCAGTCGATCGACGGCTCCACGCTCAACGTGCACTGCATCAACGGCGTCGTCGAGCTCTCCGGCACCCTACGGGTAGCCGCCGCGGCGGGACGAGGCGTCAGCGGCAAGGACGAGATCGAGCAGATCAAAGAGATCATCATGCGGCTCCCGGGCGTCAGGGACGTCATCGACCGCTATCTGCGGATCCTCTGAGGCCCCACCAGAGCGGCGCGCTGTTTGCTGGGCAGTGTGTCGGCTGCCTCCACGTTCCCACATCTCAATCCACAACGGGCCAATGAGACTAGGAACTATCTGCGTCACGCGGCGAACCGCGTGTGGGCCGCGGCAAGGCGCCAGACGCTCGGCCTCTCCTACGAGTGACGACATCCTTGGCTACAGGGAGTTCAGAGAGGAATCGGACGGCCTGCGCGCACTCCCCCCGCTAGCCACCGTGGATCTCGCAGAACCTTGCGAACGAACGGTCGTAGGTGCGCTCGACATCGTCGGGGAAGCAGCATGCCGGGAGCTGCCGTTTCGCCAAGTGGTACTGCAGGCACTCACAGCACTTGCCCTTCCGGGGGCATCCGGGATAGCTGCAGTTGCAGAACTCCATGTTCGCCGAATGACGCTCACATGAGCCCATGAGAACCCTCCCTTAGCACAGATGCGAGGCGCCTATGCGGGTGCCTCGCATCCGGTAGCACGTAGTTAGCTTGGCCGCGCTCGACTACTGCGGTTAGTTGCCGCAGTACTCCGACCACCAGTCCTGGCCGCAGTCGGCTGGGAACTGCTGGTGCGCCGGCAGCGCATTGAAGTCGAGCTGCCGAATGTTGCGGTACCAGATGTGCTCGTTCTCGATCATCTCCGCCCGATCGTTCGGGTGGGTCCGGCGAGCGAGGTCCGCTCGGAACCGAACGAGCTGCTGGTCGATCGGCTTGGCGGCGAGATCCCCAATCTCGATGACCTCAGCTGCCGGCTCCGCAGCTGCCTCACCCTCGGGAGCCGCCTGGGCGACTACCTGGGCCGGCGGGATGCTGGGCTCGGGATAGGTCTCCTCCACGGCCTCCTCCGTCGCCGCCGCCGGGGTGGGGGCGGGAGCTGCGCTGGCGCCTTCCTCGACCGCTGACTCCTGCGCCCACAGAGCGGGAGAACCGAGGAACGCGATCCCCACGACCATCAGGGCTGCAACCGCGACACCAAACGCCGCGATGCCCCTCTTCGAAACGCTGCCACTCCTCATGTTGTGTGGACTCCCTCCGATATTCGGAAAGCGTTGGCCTGACAATCGATAGCTTACCATGCTAGGTTCCTCGCCGCACGCCCCGGGCCCTTCCAATCTCACCCGAAACGGAACCGTTTACGCGAGCTCGACGCGCACCGTCGTCCCCGAGGCCGTTCCCTTCAGCCCCGACCAATCGTCCAGCAGCCGGCCGATGATGTTGACGGGGCTGGCCGGCCTGATCTCCGATGAGGTGCTCACCGGTGTGCGGCTGTAGAAGATGCACAGCGCCGACCCTGGTGGCCAGTAGGCCAGGTCACCGAGATCCACGGCATCCTGGGCCGACTCCTCCAGCTCCGCATGGACGGGGATGCCGAAGTAGATCTCATCCCCCCAGGTGGAGGCCTCAGCCTCCAGTGGCAGAGCCTTCAGCACCTGCTGGGCCGTCGCTGAGTCCGACAGCTCCGCCCTCAGGATCAGGTCCCCCACTTTGACCTTGATCGGGGTCGGCATCAGGCAACATCCCCTCATCCTGCGCCGCCGGGGCGGACACGCTGGCGACGACACCCTCGGCCAGCCACGACAGCATGCCCTCCAGGAGCAGCGACTCGTCTCGGGTCATCCTGGCGTCTTCGCCCGAGGAGGTCTGCCCCAGTCGCAGCCCGCACAGGATGACTCGTCCCCTGCCGTAGGGCGCGGCCACAGCGAGCGCCCTCTCGGGCTCGCTCCCCTCAGCGGGCTCCAGAAGCGCGATGTCGAGCCTATTCGGCCGCACCAGAACGTGGTCCTCGTTGCTGAGTTCGATGGTCGGCGGCAGGTCGATGTATGACGCCGCGGGATGCCGGGCGTCGGTGAGGCGGATCTCCCTGGTCCGCACCCGATCGTCGGCGAAGGCATCCGCCAACTCCAGGAAGACTCTGGGCATACCGGCGTGTCCGACGGCGTTATGCAGCACCAGGACCCTACCCCCGGACTCGGCCCAGCCGCGCAGAGTCTCCATCGTCTGATCCGTGAAGAGGTTCAGATCGAGCGGATCGCTGATGACCAGGATGTCCCACTGCCTCAGGGTGTCCAGGGTGAGGGTGCTGATGAACTCCACCCTCGCCTGCCGCCCATAGATCAGGCGCATCTCGTCGGCCAACGGAGCCGTTCCTCGGCCAGGCGACAGCAGGGCGATGTCCAGGGTCTCCGCCCGCGCCTGGGAGTCCCTCGCCTGCTCGTACTCCCGTTGGCTCATGACCCGTAGCGCCGGCCCGTTCCGTCTTATGGCGATCGTCTCACCGCCGGCGTCCAGACGGCCCTCGAGCGTCAGACGCCATGCGCCGGGCACGAGCGAGATCTCCGCAGTCCCCGCTCCATCGACCAGGGACACTGTGCCCACCTCGGTCTGCTGGGGGCCATCCATCGACACCGCGCTGATCCGCAGGCTGCCGCTCCCGGGAACGCGGCTGCTCACGCTGAGAGACAACGGCTCGGCCGGCGGGTACCCCTGAAGCTCGGCCTGTGGAAACGGTCGCGGCGGCAAGGCAACATCGAGTGCCACCGAATAGGGCGGCTCGCTCGGCGCCGAGAACGCCCCAAGCCCCAGGGCCTCGATGAGCTCCGCCCCCCGGCCGCGGTCGTAAGCATAGAGCGCCACGCCGTCTACCCGAGACTGCCGAAGCTCCTCCAGCTCCCGCAGCACGTCCAGCGGATCCATCGGCGCCTCACGCTCCGGCATCGGGCGGCGCGCGGGAACCACCAGAACCCGCCCATCGATTCGCAGCAGTAGCTGGGAGAGGGCCGCGCGCAGCTCCGCGACGGGATCGCCGTAGTACAACGGCACGAGCAGATCCAGAGCCCCGGATCCGACCCACGCATCCACGTCCTGGGCCACCGCGTTCCGGTGCGACGGGAAGAGCGTGGCGCCGACCACGGTCCCCGGCCGAGCCGCCCGAGCGTCCGTCGCCAGCTGGGTCAGGGCTCGACTGATGGTCTTCTGCCGATAGCGCGTGAAGTCCGCCGCGCGCGCCGCCGAGATAGGCGGCCAGTCGCTCTCTGGTACCGATTCGGCGGTCAGGAATCCGTCCCGGCAGCTATCACAGTAGCAGTAGCCCTGGCTGGGCAGACGCATGAAGTCCAGCAGTACGCCCCGCACGGGGTAGCGGCCCAGCAACTCAGTGAGGATCGCCTGCTCGTGAGCTATGTTCGCGGGAACGCTCGGGCACAGCCAGGGGAGCGTTGTCCCGTCACCCGCCCTGACGAGCCGACCCTCGTCCTCGTATGCCTTGCGCACCTCCTCCGGCGCCGTGGGCGCCTGGAAGGCGCAGTGCCAAGCGAAGATATCGAGAACCTCGGACCGTCGCGCCGCGGCGGCGATGACCTCGGCCAGGGGGTCGCCCTCGGCCGGGGATTGGAGGAGATCGGACCGATAGGCCGCCGTTCCCGCGTCGCCCACGTAGAGGAACACGGCGTTGATGCCGCCCGCCACCAGGTCCGCGACGAACTCCTCGGCGCCGCCGGGGCTGGGCGGAGCGGCGAACACCGCGCGCATCTCCCCGATCGCTGGTGGCATCAGGCCGTACAGCGCTTGGCGCAGCAGCCCCTCGGCGCGCACCGAGGCGGCCATCATCGCCGCCGCCGAGCCCTCTTCCGAGGCGGCCAAGGCCTCCTGCCTGAGGCCAAGCGCGGCGTCGAGCAGCCGCTTCTGGGTGTCCGTGCCTTGGCGGTCCACGTAGGCTTGGACAACCCCCAGGCCGCTGAAGCCGCCCATCACCGCGAACTCGTCCAGCATCGCCTGGAAGCTGAGCAGCGCGGCCTCCTCATCGAAGCGGGCCACCAAGGCCCCGAGGAGGCGCTGGAGGCCTTCCGAGTCTCCGGGCGTGGGAACCCACCCGAAGGCGGCCCAGTCGTCGGCCAGCCAGCCCGCCACGGCCCCCCCGGCCTCCCCGTACCACGCCACGGCCTCGCCGTCCGCTCCACTCACGGAGGCGATGCGATCCACGTACTGGTCCAACCCCTCGCCTGCCCCCGGTAGATGGCGCTCCTCCACGACGACCCTCAGGGGCTGGGGAAGAGGATCGGACTCCATCCGGCAAGTGAGGCCGAGCATTTCCGAGATGGCCTCATCCTGAACCCCGAAGGTTACGATGCGCCCGCCGTCATCGCGGAAGCGCCGCAATGCGCTGAGGCGGTCGCCATCGACGGTCTGAGGCAGCAGGAAGACGATGCCGGGGTGGGGCGGCGTGGGCACGGGCACGCCACGCGTCATGACGGGCACGTGGATGCCGCCAAGCGCCTGGGCGAGCACCTGGGCGGCGAACTCGTATGCCGGCCCGCCCGAGTCCGGTCCGAGAACGGCGATGGCGCCCTCATGGGTGTTCTCGACCTGGGCTTGACCGGGCAGAGAGGCGGCCGCGGCCAGCGCCAACAGCACGGCCAGCGGGGCAACGCTCCGCCCCCACCGCCCCAAGCTAGAGGATCCGAGCATCCAGGAGGTCCTGTACATCGAGCATCCCAACGGACCGCCCCTCCCGGTCGACGACCGGCAGGTTGTCCCACTTGTGCTCACGCAGAATCCGCAGCCCCTCCGTGGCGAGGCGGTCCTCACCGATGGTCGTGGGGTTGGGCGTCATGACCTCCCCCACCGAGCGACTCAGAACATCGGGATCCGCCGACAGCCTGCGCCTCAGATCGCCGTCCGTGAACAGCCCAACGAGCCGACCGTCGGCGTCGGTCACCGAGGCGACCCCCGCGCTGCGGCAACCCGTCATCACGAGCAGCGCGTCGAGAACCGGCGTGTCCTTCGAGACGATCGGGTTCCCGTCATCGGTTCGCATGATGTCCCGCACCAGGGCGAGGCTTCGCCCGAGGCTGCCCCCGGGGTGATAGCGGGCGAAGTCCTCGAGCCCGAACTCCCGGCGCTCCATGAGCACAATGGCGAGGGCATCACCCAAGGCGAGGGCAACGGTGGCGGAGGTCGTCGGAGCCAGGTTGTGGGGATCGGCCTCACGCTCGACGTGGCCGTTCAGGACGGCCGCCGAGAGCCTGCCCAGGGGGGAGTCGGGAAAGCCCGTCAAGGCGATAACGGGCACGCCGCATGATCCGCAGTAGGGCAGCATGGCGAGGATCTCGGCCGTCGAGCCCGAGTAGGACAGCGCGAGCAGGGAATCCCCCGCTTGGAGCATCCCGAAGTCGCCGTGGGGCGCCTCCGCTGGGTGTAGGAAGAAGGCGGGGGTCCCCGTGCTGGCGAGGGTGCCGGCGATCTTCCGCGCGATGGCGCCCGACTTGCCCACCCCTGCCGTTACCACGCGCCCAGAGAGTGACAGGATCAGATCCGCGGCCCTCTCGATGCCTTCGTCGAGCAGGTCAGCCGCCCGCGCCAGAGCGCGGGCCTCATCTCGGAGCACCCGGCCGGCGATGTCGATGGTCTGACTCATCCCTTGTCAGCGTCCTCCGTCTCTTCGCTCCCCCGGTCTGGTGATGTTGGGGGCCGCATGCCAAGCCGTGTCAGCAGCCACCGCTCGAACCGGCGGAGCAGCTTCGTGCCCGCGAACTCCCGCGGCGAGAGAGGCTCGACCAGGACGGCGTAGACGCCGGCGCGACGAGCCCCGTAGATGTCCGTGAACAGTTGGTCGCCCACCATGGCGACCCCGTCAGTGCTAGCCGCGCCGAGATGGGCCAGCGCTCGCCGGAACCCGCCGCGGCGAGGCTTCCCCGCCCATGCCACGTAGGGCAGCCGATGGGCGTCAGCCAGATGGCGGACCCGGCTCGGCTTGCGCGAGTTCGAGAGCAGACAGACCCGGATCCCATCGGAACGCAGCCGGTCGAGCCACGACACCGAGCCCGCGGGGAGCTGCCACGCTTTCCACTCCGCGAGGGTGTTGTCGAGGTCCACCAGGACCGTGTCGATCCCCCGCTCGGCGAGCCACTCGGGGGTCAACTCCTGCACCCCAGCGACCCAGGCGTCTGGCCGCAATCGTCGCGCCAATCCGGATCGCTCCTTACCCCCCGTTGAGATGCTCCGCCAGAGTTCGGGAGAAACGGTGCCGTCCCTCCGAGCCCTGGGTCCGGAAGAACAGGTAGTCCGTATCGGCGGGGTACAGCACCGACTCGATGCAGGCGAGGCCCGGGCTCCCGATGGGCCCCGGCGGCAACCCCTCATGCAGGTAGGTGTTGTAGGGCGAGTCGATCCGGGTGTCCGCCTCGCTCAGGACCTCCTTCGGCTCCGGCAGGACGTACTGGACCGTGGCGCACGACTCCAGGCGCCACCCCTCCCGTAGCCGCTTCAGGAACACCTGCGCCCCGATCGGACGCTCGTCCGCGACGCGGATCTCGCGCTCCACGATCGACGCCAGGGTGATGATCTCGTGCAGGCTCATCCCCGACGCCGCGATGGCGTCCCCGTGGGGTTCGAGAGCCGACTCGAGGCGCGCCACCATCTGCCCGACGATCTCCTCCGCCGTCGCGTCGCGGTCGATGGCGTAGGTATCGGGGAAGAGGTAACCCTCCAGGCTGCCGTTCGGCGGCTTCGGGATCGACATCGACGGCCAACGCGCGGGATCCTCGGCAACCGCCTTGAGCTCCGTCGCCGTGCATAGGCTCGTCTCCTGCGCCACCGTCCGCGCGATCTGAGCCACCGTGTACCCCTCCGGGATGGTCACGCTGAGGGTCGCCACCGTGCCGTGAGTGAGGGCTTCCATGATCTCCTGGCCGGACATGGCGGGGCTCAGCGTGTAGTCTCCCGCCTGGAACCGCTCGGTATAGCCGTCGCGCGAGGCGGCGAGGATCCACACGGCGCGGTTGCCGATAAGGCCCTTCGCCTCGAGCGTGGCCGCAATGTCCTGAGCCGTGGCCCCATGGGGTATGGTGATCTCCACGGTCACGTCATCGGCCCCGGGTTGAGCCGGCCCCAAGCCGCGGCCCCAGAAGCCCCACCCGATGGCTGCCACGATGGCCAGCAGCGCCGCTCCCCCCAGCAGCCGGAGCAGAAGCCGTCGCCGGCGCCTAGGACCGGGCTTCGGGATGATCGGTTTGGTTGCGTCTTCGAGCAAGGTATGCCTCCAGTAGAACAGCGGCCGCCACAGCATCGGTGATCTCTCGGCGCCGCCTACGCGAGTGCCCCGCCTCGATGAGGGTGCGCTCGGCGGTGACGCTCGTCATGCGCTCGTCCAGGTACTCGACCTCGAGGCCCAGCGCCGCGAGCTCTGCGCCCAGGGCTCGGGCCTTCGCGGCCGCGGGCCCCTCCGTGCCGTTCATGTTGAGGGGCAGGCCAACGACACACAGGCGAACGTCCAGTTCCTCCCATCGGAGCCGAATCCGCTCCGCCGCCCCCTCGCGCGGGATGACCTCGAGCGGCGTCGCAATGATGCCCCCGCCATCCGTGACCGCCAGCCCGACCCGCACCTCGCCTGGGTCGATCGCCATAACGCGCACGGTAGTGGCCTCCCTCCGGACGATGGGACTGGTCGACATGATGCCACATCGGTCGATGCCACGCGACGAGCGCCGAAGCTGCGCGGGCGAGACCTCCCGGCTCGCTCGACCGTTATAATGGGTAGGAGTTTGGTCCGAGAGAGCTGGTGCCGCTTCATGGTCCGACGTGCCGCGCTGTTCATCCTGGCCTCCGCCTTGGTCATCCTCGTGGGCTGCGCGCCGGGTGGCGGGCCCGAGCCGCCCGCTGCCATCGTAGGCGGCAAGGTCGTCCACGCGGCCTCCGGCGCCCCCATCCCGGGGGTGCGAATCTTCGCCGTTCAGGCGGGGACTGGCAGCGGCGCGATCCCCATCGGCACTCCGGAGATCACCTCTGACGCCAGCGGCAACTTCCGTATCGACAACGCTCCCGTGGGCGCGGTGGACCTTCTCGTGCGACCGGCGACAACCATGAACTACCGCCCGAGCAATGTTCGGATGACCACCCGAGCCGAAGGCGAGCATAACGTAACGATTCGTATCATCCCGAACAGCGTGACCGTGACGGAGATCAACATCGAGCCAGACCCCATCGAGATCGGGTCCGACCAGGTAGTCCCCTTCCAGGCCGCCGTCGTGGCAAGCGATGGTGGCGTCTACTATCCCACCTGGACCGTCGAGGGGTCCATCGGCGCTATCGATGGCGACGGTGTGTTCCGAGCGGGCGTCTCGGGCCAGGGGTTCGTGCGCGCGACGCTGGGCTCCGCCGCCGACACGGCCTCCGTCTCCGTTACCGAGTGCAAGATCGAGGTCGAACCCGACTACGTGCGGCCCACGGCCCAGTCCGACCGCGAGTATACCGTCAATGACGAGGGCGCCGTCGAGGTTCTGGTGCACTATCACGGCAGCGCCTCGCGTCAGGACTCGTGGTCCGCGGTCTCCGAGGCCGGAGGGCTTGTGATCAGGGACCTCGCTATCTCGCGCGCCGCGTTGGTCGTCGTGCCGCCGGAGCGCTTGGACGACCTGCTCACCGACGCCCGCATCGCCTATGCTGAGCCGAACAGCCCGGTGCAGGTGCGGCAGGGCCAGCCCGATCAGGTGACCCCGTGGGGCATCATCAATGTCCGCGCGAATCAGGCGTGGGGATCGGGTCCGGGCGCCGTGCATGTCCTGGCGGGGCGGCCCACGGGCGCCGGAGTGAAGGTTGCCATCGTGGACACGGGCATCGACCGTACCCACCCCGACCTGCTCGTCGCCGGTGGCTACAACGTCATCAACCCGCGCGCGGAGCCCATCGATGACAACGGCCACGGCACCTTCGCCGCGGGCATCATCGGGGCTCGTGATAACGAGATCGGCATCATCGGGGTGGCTCCCGAGGCGGAGCTCTACGCGGTGAAGGTCCTCAAGAGCCACGGCGGCGGGGACATCGCCGACGTCGTCAGTGGCATCGAGTGGTGTGTCCAGAACGGCATGAGCGTCATCAACCTCAGCCTCGGCATCACCTCGGACTCGGTGGCGGTCAAGACCGCGTGCGACGCGGCTTGGAGGAACGGCAAGGGGGCCATCCTGTGCGCCGCCGCGGGGAACAACGAGCCCGTGGTGTGGCCGGGCAACTACGGCAGCGTCATCTCCGTGGGTGGCACCGACTCGTCGAACAACATCGGGGCCTTCTCCAGCCAGGGCCCTCCCGTGGAGCTCTGCGCCCCGGGTGCGGATGTGTTCTCGACGGGCCGCGGCGGCACGTACGTGCGCAACACGGGCACGAGCTTCAGCGCCCCGCACGTGGCCGGCGCAGCGGCTCTGCTCTTCTCCACGGGCCGCTATTCCGACGCGGCCCACGTCCGCCAGCACCTGCGGAACACGGCGGAGGATCTCGGCGAGCCCGGCCGAGACGAGACCTTCGGCTACGGCAAGCTCGACCTGCTGGCCGCGTGGGAGTCTCTCGGCTGCGCCGACGTGCTTCGATGACCGAGCGGTGGCGGGGCGCCGCGGCGCCCCGCCGTATGCCTCAGCCGAAGCTGACGTCCCCGTAGAGGCGCTGGATGTACGCCACCTGGCCTGCGTGATACCACCAGTGGTGCGTCAGGAGTTCCACGAAGCCCGCCTTGGTCATCTTGGCGAAGCCCGCGTCGACCTCCTCGTCCCAGATGTCATCGGGCTGGGACCGTATCAGCTCGGTTGTGCGCTGGCCCGTCTCCTCGATACACCGAATCAGGTCTTCTTTGGCGCTCAGGGCACCTGCCGGGCCCACTCCTGCCCACGTCGCGGAGGCGAAGTAGTCGCCTCCTTCGCCCTGCTCGGGAGCCTCGTCCGTGAAGAGGCGCGTGGCAGTGCCGGCCTCGACCTCCACGCAGTGCTTGATCTGCTCCGAGATGGTCGTCGGGTCGCCGCCCTCCGAGGGCGGACGCCAGTCGAGCCTATCCTCGGGTGTCGACCGCACCATGTTCACGAAGTTCGAACGGATCGTCTCGAGTCTACCGAGGACGCCTTCCACATCGAATCCCATGGGTCGCTCTCCTTCCGATGCGAGCTCTTACGGTAGCCCTTCCGCGGCCAGTGCCTCACAACCTGTCCGCTATGCACTCCTCAGGATACACTTGGGTGCGGTGCGGTCCGGCTGCCGGCGCTCCTCCTCGATCCAGCCTTTCGCCGGCCCGAGGCCTTCCCTGCCCCTTCGAGGCCTTGCCGCGGTTGACGCGGAGCCGATGGGGGCGGTATAACCTGAGGGCCTTGACGCGGCCGGTTTTCAGGGGTGGGACCGCGCGAGGTTAGGGCCTCCCCCGGCGGTCTGACCCTTACGGCTTCATCAAGGCACTGGAGGTGCGAGTCCGTGCGTGACAAGCATTTGGATCGGCTCATTGAGCGTGCTGGGTCGAAGTACACGTTGGTCGTTGCTGTAGCCAAGCGGGCCCAGCAGATCCGTGACGGCAAGGTGCCCCTCGTCGACATGAAGTCGAACAACCCCGTTACCCTCGCCCTGGCCGAGATCGCCACGAGCGAGGTCCTCGTGAACCCGGACGAGCAGGTAGCCTCCATCGACGTCGATGGCGAGGAGGCCCTGGCGCCCGCCGGCTTCGACGATGAGGATCTCGACCTCTTCGCGGATATGGACCTCGAGGGCGACGTGGACGGCGAAGAGATCCTGCCTGACGATGATGATGAGGACGACGAGGAAGCCTAGCCTCGTTCGTAACAGGAGCGTGTGCGGCTTTGGCCACGAAGGCCGACTATTACGACGTGCTGGGAGTGGCTCGTCAGGCCAGTCCTGATGAGATCAAGAAGGCGTACAAGAAGCTCGCCCGCCAGTTTCACCCGGACGTCAACCCCGATCCAGGCGCCGAGGACCGCTTCAAGGAACTCTCCGAGGCCTACGCCGTCCTGAGCAACCCCGAACGGCGCGCTCGATACGACCGCTACGGTCACGACGGCCTGCAGGGCGGCTTTGGCGATGCCTCCGGCGCTGGCTTCGCCGGTGACCTCGAGGATCTCATCGCTGGCTTCTTCGGTGGTGGCTTCGGCCGCACCGAGGTCGAGCGGGGCGCGGACCTCCGGTACGACCTCGAGGTGACCCTCGAGGAGGTCCTCGTCGGCGTAGAGCGCACCGTGCCCGTGACGAAGCTCGAGTACTGTGAGAGCTGCTCCGGCACCGGCGCTGGCGGGAGTGGCGAGTTCCACACCTGCCGACAGTGCGGCGGCAACGGGCGGGTCAGCCGCAGCCAGTCCACCTTCTTCGGCACCTTCGCCACCAGCTCCGCCTGCCCCGTGTGCAGGGGTCAGGGACGAGTCCCCGACATGCCGTGCGACGCCTGCCGCGGCGAGGGCCGTTACTCCCAGCAGGTCAATCTCAGCCTCAACGTCCCCGCCGGCGTGACCGACGGAACGCGGCTGCGCCTTCGTGGGCAGGGCGAGGCGGGCCGCCAGGGCGCCCCCCCGGGTGACCTCTTCATCGCCATCCACGTCAAGGAGGACCCACGCTTCGCCCGCCGAGGCACCGAACTCGCCATGGAGGTCCCCATCAGCATCAGCCAGGCCGCGCTGGGCTCAACCATCGAGACCCGGGGGCTGGGCGATGACAAGATCACCGTGAAGGTCCCCGCGGGCACGCAGACCGGCAGCCACTTCCAGGTGAAGGGCAAGGGTCTTCCCTCGCCCCAGGCTCCGGATCGGCGAGGGAACCTGCACGTCTTCGTGAAGGTCCACACCCCCACGGATCTGGGTCCCGAGGAACGTGAGCTGCTCAAGCGGCTCGGCGAACTCCTCGGCGATGCCCCGGAGCCCAAGCCCGATCGCAGCTTCCTGGGGCGGCTCTGGGACAGCATCACAGGGGAGTAACCCCCGCCAGGGCTCCGGCCGTCCTCTGCCGAAACACCGCCCATGCCGAACCCACAACCAAGCCTGACAGCCCTGCTTGTGCTCGCGTCCGTGGCGCTCCTCGACGGCGCCGGCCTCGCCCAGACGGTAGTCGGCGTTCTCGATGAGCCCGAGTTCCCCACGGAGTGGTCCGTGACACCGGCCGACCGGGTGATCGAGAGCCTCGACAATGCCGGCGTGGCCTGGGTCCGACTCACCGCCGCCGACCTGGCCGACCCCTCGGTCCTGGATCCCGCGCGGATCGCGACGGTCCTTCTGCCCTCGGGCCCCTACTTCCCCGTGGACGCGGTGGAGCCGTTCCGCGCCTACCTGCGCTCCGGCGGGCGGTTCCTCTCGCTCGGCGGCTACGCGTTCAGCCGATTGGTCGAGCGGACCGACCGCGGCTGGGCCTCCTACGCGGACCGCATCGCCGCCGCTCGATCCCCGGAGAGTCTGGCAGCGGCGAACGTGCTCCCGCCCGTCGCCGCGATCCCTTGGACATGGGGCGCAACCCTGGCAACGCCCGACGCGGCGGCCGGCGTAGCGGTGATCGAGGCTCCGCCGCCAGGCGCGGCCGTGGCGTACGCCGTCGATCTGGAACCCGGAGAGCCTTACATGCTGAAGGCCGAGCTCGAGGCTCAGGGGATCGCCGGCCGCGGCTACGCCTTCGTCGCCTACTACGAGATGGACGACGCGGGGCAGATCGTCCAGTGGTTCGACATGGACACCATCCAGCGGAACGGGGAGCGGCGCACGGTGGCCAAGACCTTCGTCCCCGACCCCCGAGCCACCCGCCGCGAGGTGCGCGCGGGCGCCCACCTCACGGGCGGGCAGGTCACGCTCTACGACCTGGTCCTGGCCCCCTACCCCGAAGAGATCCATGTGACGACGGCGAACGGCATCCCCGCCGACGGTCTGCGCACCCGTCCTGAACAGTTCGGCCTCTTCGATCCCTCCCATCCGCTGGAGCATGTCGCTGCCGTCTCCTCAGCGGGGCATCCGCGCCTCGACTGGGACGATCCCGTTCCCCTCGCCCAACCCGCCCCGGGCTGGTCCGCGTCCGGCCTCACTTTCGACGCCCAGGCGCGGTGGGTGCCTCTGGCGTGGGCTCACGATCGCTATGGACGCCTGAACGGCACGGCCGCCGCGGCCCTGCTCCATTACGGCGGCCCCTACGCGGGCTCAGCGTGGGCCTATTGCGGCATCGAGGAGGACATCTACCGGGTTCTCGGCGTCCAGCGCGCTGAGGAGTTGGTCCTCAGCATGGTGCGGCTGCTGGATGACGGCCTGAGCCTCGATCCCTTCCGCTGCGAGGAGGACACCTACACCCCGGACGAGGCGCCCCGACTCTCGATCACCGTGCGGAACACCGGCCTCGAGGAGCGCAGGGTGCGCGTCGACCTGAGGCATGGCGCTACGGTCCGGAACTGGGAGGGACCCATCGCCGCCCGTGGCTCGCACACCGCCTCCTTCGAGCTGCCCGCAGGTGGCCGAGGGCTTCAGCGCATCGAGGCGGAGTTGCGGGACGCCGACCAGGATGGGGTTCTCGACCGCGCGGAGAGCGCGTATGTCGTGCGCTCGCCCGAGGACTGGCCCGAGACCCCAACCCTAGCCTTCGAGGACAACGTCTTCACCCTGGGCGGCGTGCCTCGGATCCTGCTTGGCAGCGACGCCTACGTCGTGGCTTTCACGAGCCCCTCCGAGGGGCCGCTCGCCTGGGCTCGGGACCTCGATCGCTGCCGAGACTACGGTCTCGATGTCTACGAGAACCTGCACTTCCCCTGGTATCCGGGCGGCTTCACCGACCATGAGATGCGCCAGATCGAGGGCTTCGCCTACCTCGCGGCTGAGCGCGGCCGCCAGTATATGGCGGGCTGGCTCATAGGCGCGGACACCTGGGTCTCCGATGAGGTGCTCGACGACCAGGCGGCGTTCCTCCGCCGCGCCGCCGCACGGACGGCGGGCGCTGGGCACCTGATCCACTACATCAACGGCGACCTCCGCGGCTCCTCTGAGCCCGAGCAGGACGGAACCGGCGAGCGCTTCCGAGCATGGCTGCTGCAGCGGCACGGCGGACCCGATGGACTCCGGGCGGCCTGGGGCGATGAGATGGAGTGGCCCATCGACCACATCCCCTTTCTCCCGTCTGAGAGCCCCCGATGGGACTCCGTGCGCGCCATGGACTACGCGCGCTTCGCCGTTGCGGAGACCCTTCGCTGGAACGAGAGGCTGGCCGCCGCCCTGCGCGAGACGGGTGGAGGGCAGCCCATCACGAACGAGTACTACCAGATGCCCATGGACGGCGTCGACCTGCAACAGACCATCGGCCCCATCGACGTGGCGAACATCGGCTTCTTCGGCCACGAGAAGGGGCGCGATCTCGCCGACTTCACGACCGCCGTGGCCTTCGCCGACAGCCGGGCCCGGGGCAAGGGCGTGAATGTGGGCGAGTTCGGGGTCAAGACCCATCCCGCCTGGAGCGTCGAGAACGGCGCGGCGGGCTACCACATCGCGCGCACCAAGGAGGAGGAGCGGGAGCTGTTCCTCGGCATCATCCACCTGGGTCTTGGCCTCGGCGTGACCAAGTACCAGAACTGGTGCCTGCGGGACTCCAGCGAGTACGTCTTCCCCTGGGGCCTATTCCACCCGTCGGATGTGACGCCGAAGGAGTCCGCCTACACATACCGCCACCTCAGCCTGCTCGCCCATTCCGTCACGCCGGTCTACGAGGCGCCCGAGGTGACCCTCCTGCTGCCCGACTGGCACCGCCTGGGCAACGGAGGGTCCGCCGCCCTGGAGGCCACCTACCGCGCCATCGAGACCCTCCAGTCGCTGCACGTCCCCTTCAATGTGCTGCCCGACACCCATGCTGACGAGATCCCGGCGACGACCCGGGTGCTCTGGTGGCCGGTGCCATTCACCTGTTCCGATGGGACCCGGGACGCGGTCGAGGAGTTCGTCGGCGCCGGCGGGTCGCTGTACCTGTCCGGTGACCTCTCCTACGATGAGCTCCGACTGCCCAGCCGCGCCGACCGCTTCTCGGTCCTTGTGGGCCTCAGCGCCGACGCCGCGCCCACCCCCTCCGAGTGGACCTCGGGCGAGAGCGCGCTCCGGCCGCTGGGTGTGGTCTCGGCCAACGTGCTGATGGCCGATGGCGCGGGCGAGCCCCTCATCACCCTGTCCGAGTTCGGGGGCGGCCGCGTCGCCTTCCTCAACTCGATGGCCGAGTTGGCCCTCCCGCCCGAGCAACTGGCTCCCCTCTACCGAACCATCACCGCCGCCCTGGAAGTGCAAGCCACAGCTATCAGCCCCGCTGACACTCCCGTCCTCGCCTTCCGCGTCCCCCTGGCCGAGGGTGGCGAGGCCCTGATCCTCCACAACCCGACGGCGGAGCGCGCGCGGGTGAGCGCGCCCCTGTCTGGCGGCACGCTGGACGCCGAGCTGATGCCTGGCTCCCCGGCGCTCGTCGCGGTCGATGAGGGGGGCCAGTGGCGCGCCGTCTCGGTGCGAGGCCACGTCACCTGGAACGGGGTCACCCTCACCGCGGAGGAATCCGGCGCGTGCGCGGTGAGCCTTGGCGGCCACGAAGCCGTTGCGGTCGGGCCCTACGGCCCCGGCACCGTCACCCTTCAGGCGAGCGGGATCGGCTCCCGCCATGGGATGGGCGAACTGGTGGATGGAGCGTGGCGTGTCTACGCCGAGCGTGACCGGGACCGGGAGGCCTCGCTCCGGCTCTCACTGGACGATGTGGACTGGACCCTGATCCACCTCTTCGCGGCGCCCGACGCCTGCGAGGCCGCTGGGGCAGAGGTCGCGCGGATCATCGGCGGCCCTGGGGCGGCGGGGCCGTGAGCCACGCGGACTTCGACAACGCTCGCTGGCGCCTCGACTCGGCGGGACGCTTCCGCGTGTGCCTTCCCGCGGGCTGGCGCTTGCACCCCTCGGGCGGCCCGGACTCCTTCTGGGTCATGCCTGCCGGCCCTGGCCCCGGCAGCATCCGCCTTGCCCTTCTGCGAGGGGGCGCGGACGGCGTGTGGGGCGGGGAGGTCGTGAGGGCCGCCGCTGAGACCCGCCCCGGCGTCCGAGTGGTCGAGCAGGATGGCTCCGTGCATGCCGCTTACGTCCGCCGCGTCGCCACGCCCTTCGGCGAGGATCTGCAGTACCTCTGGGAGATCGGCTCGGGCGCGTGGATCGCCCTGTGGTCCTACCTCATCGACAGTCGGCTGCGCACGTCCCCCGGCGTGGCCCTGGAGTTCCAGGCCGTCAGCTTCATCATCGGCAGCTTCCGCTTCCTCGCCGCCGCCACCGAGGGGTAGCGCCTACTCCTCGAGCCGGGGCCTCTCCAGATCCTCCCAGCGGTAGGCGTCGTCCGGTGGCCCTCCCTCCGTTTCGAACACGTGACGCCATCGGCGTCGGAAGAGCATGCCGTTCTTGGTCGTCACCTGCAGGAACTTGATGTCCGTCGACCCATCGGTGGTGATGTGCTCGTAGTGGTACATCGACACCGACGGCACGATGCGGCAGCGGAAGCCCAGTGACTTCAGCCGGTAGCAGTAGTCGATGTCCTCATACTGGACGGGGAAGAAGGCCTCATCCATCTCCCCCGCCGCCTCGATGGCGCGGCGAGGAAGCAGCACGCAGGCGGAGATCAGGCACTGCACATCCCGCTCGACGTTCGCCTCTGGGTCATCCTGGGGCCGGCCGCGTCCGACGTACACGACGCGACCGCGCGGCGTTACGGCGCAGCCCGCGAACTCGATCCGCTCGTCCGGTGGCGGGAAGAGCAGCTTGGGCGACACGATGCCCAGGCCGGGATCACCATCGAGCCGCTCCCGCAGCCGGTCGATCCAGTCCTTGTCGCGAACGAGCACATCGTTGTCCATCCAGGCGACGTACTCGCCCTCAGCCAGCCGCATGCCCTGGTTGCGCCCCGCGGGAGCGCCCGCGTTCGTCTCATTGAGGTGGCACTTCATGCCCACATCGTGCTCCGTCAGCAGGCGCTGCCAAGCGGGGATCTCCTCCAAGCTGCCATCGGTGGAGCCGTTGTCCACCAGCACCACCTCGAGCGGCCGGTGCGTCGACCGGACCACCGATTCGAGGCACCTACGGGTGTAGTGCCGCTTGTCGTAGTTGAGAACGATGATCGACACGAGAGGGGACATGGCAGTGCCTCCGATCGCAGTATCGCGTCACTCCACTGGCCGTCGCCATATCGCGGCGGCGCAGAAACCTACGAGCGACGTGCCCGACGGCGTGGGAGCCTGGCCGTAGCGGAGCACGGAGCCCATGCACGGCGCCATCGCCTTGGCGACGATGTAGAGGGGCGCTTGGCCGCACACGTTCGGCTCCTCCGCCCCGTCCGAACCCTCGCAGGCGTCCAGCACGCCCTGGGCGTTTCCGGCGAGGGCCGAGGTCATCACGCGCCGGTCGACCGCCGAGGCCCTCATGATGCCGGCCGTATCGACGGGCGAGGCGTGGCCGAAGTCGGGGCCCACATGGGTGAGGTCCACCGCCGCCACCAGGCAGTAGCGCTCCGGCTCTCGCGCCATCATGTCCGCCAGCCGTTGGGCGAGGGCGTCCGCGGCCTCGAAGCTCCCTTCCCGCTCCTCGTGGAGGTGCGAGCAGAGGATCCCCACCATCCGCGCCTCGGGGAAGAGATGCTTCAGCCAGATGGCCTGGAACTCGATAGAGTGCTCATTCGCGTGGATCAACTCCCCCACGTAGGCTTCCTCGCCCAGGGCAGCCTCGATCTCCGCGAGAGCTTCGCCGTCAACCTCCAGTGGACCCAGGGGCGTGTCGTAGCCCTGCCCCGTGAGGATGAGCGGATTGCCGCAGGCGGCGTGTCCCACCCCGAGGATGATGAAGGTCCGCGCCCTCACGTGCTTGCGCGCCGCCGCGTAGGCTTCCGCGTAGACCGCCGCGCCTCGCCCCAGGTCGATGTGGGGAGCCACGAGACAGTCGGCTAGGATCCCCTCGGGTAGGCTGGGATCGGCCTTCGCGAGCAGCCCCTCGAGGGTGGCGCGCAACGCATCCGCCTCTGCCGGATAGACCGTGCCCGCGAGAGTCGCCTCCCTGGGTCCCGAGCGGTAGGCGCGCGTCAGCTCTTCGAGCCGCTGGGCCGCTCGTTGCCCTTCCAGCAGCCCATGCCGCTCGAGCTCCTCCAGAGCCTGGGTGACCTCCGCCAGACTGACGAACCGCCTGACCTCTGCCACGACGGCCGCCTGGATGTCCTCCGGCGACCGTCGGCCGTCACACAGGCTGAGCACCAAGTAGAGCGGCGTAGAGACGGCACAGCCCTGGGGCGCGACGCCCTCCGGGTCATCGAGCAGCACGTACTGCTGGCCGCGGATCTCAACGGGGGTCGTGGAGAGCATCCGCGCGCGCGGTCGGACGAGGGAGGCCACGCAGGGACACCGTCCTTCCAGGAGATCACTGGGGCGTGGGCGAATTCGCGCCGCGCTTGTGGGCATCCTCCCACCCCGAGGGGAGGGCGGACGGCGGGCCATGCAGGAACATCGTGCCTCCGGACCAAAGTTCCCGTACTATGGGGCCGTCGGGGCGTACGCTTACGCCGTGCCCGATACATAGGGGTTACCATGTTCACGGAAGAGGACCGTCGCTACCTACTGGAGATCGCCCACCGCAGCCTGATCGAGGCCGCCGCGGGGCGACGCTACCAGCCGGAGGGACCGCACCCTGACCATCTGATGGCGCCAGCGGCGGCTTTCGTTACCCTCTGGAAGCGTGACGGCGCGCTGCGGGGCTGCATCGGCCAGGTCGAGGCCGTCATGCCCCTGATCTCATCCATCGCCCGCATGGCGTACGCGGCCTCTCAGGAGGACCCGCGCTTCCCTCCCGTCCCGCCGGCCGAGGTCCCCGAGCTGCGAGTCGACATCTCCGTGCTGACGCCGCCTGAGCCGCTGGACCCCGAGGCTGTCGACGTGGGAACCCACGGGCTCATCGTCGAGCAAGGCCTGCGGCGGGGACTGCTTCTGCCCCAGGTGGCCAGCGAGCATGGGTGGGATAGCGAGACCTTCCTCGACCACACATGTCTGAAGGCTGGCCTGCCCAGGGGCGCATGGAGGGATCCCTCCACGCGCATCCTGGGCTTCACAGCGGAGGTCTTCGGTGACGATGAGCACTAGCTCCATAGCACGGTACACGGCGCGTCATGCCCTGCTGCTGGTCTCGGCGCTGGCGGCGCTTGCCTCGACGGCGAGCGCCCAGGAGCCACTCGATCCCCTGCGCGCATCCCTGGCGCGGCTATCCGAGGTCGGCTGCTTCCGCATCGCCTTCGATGGCGCGTTCGAGCAGCAGGGCGAGCGGCTCAGCGAGATACATGCTGACGGCGCCCTCGCGGGCGGGACAACCTACGAGATTGACTCGACCTTCAACCTCATCGGCGAGGTGAACGTCCTCCGGGTCGTCCGCATCGGCGACCGGCAGTGGGAGTGGGAGGACGCCGGGACGGGCTGGCGCGCCACTCCGCCCGGCGGGGACATGATCTCCCAGTCCGTGGCCGGCCTCATCAGTAGCCTCTCCGAGGTCCGCGATGTGACCGAGGGCGCGATCCAAGCATTGGACGGCGCGGAGTGCCGCGGCTACAACTTCGTGCTTCCCCCCGGCGTGGCCACCATCCAGGGGCTGGCCGTGGAGGGTCGGGGGACCTTATGGGTCCGGCAGGCCGACGGCCTGCCCGTTCAGCTCGACCTGACGATCGCCACGCCGATCGGATCGACGGGCAAGGCCACCGTAGTGCTCTCCGACCATGGCGTACCGGTGGAGATCGTGCCCCCGGGCCTGGGAGGCGCCCCAGCCGACGGCGGCGCGCCGCTGCGCGGCGGCACTCTCACAGCCGCCATGGAGGACCGCGAGGCGGTCCACTGGACCCTCGAGGCCAGCGGCGAGGGGGAGGCCGTCGTTGCGAGCATCCTCCCCGCCGGCGCGGCCTCCACAGCGCTCGATGTCTACATCCTTCCCGGGCGCCCGGCTGCCGTCGCGAGGCTCCGCGCGGGCGACAAGATCCTCGGCGAGATGATCGTCGACCGCGACGTGATGTGCGAGTACTTCATCCCGCCCGAGGGCGACGAGGAGCCCGAGTGGACCTGCCAGCAGATCGATCCCAGCGACGGTGAGGCGCCGTGGAGGCTCCACACGCAGATCCTCGAGCAGGCCGTCGGCGACCGGCCCCTCGTGCCCGACCCCGCGGCCCCTGCTGACGGGTTCCAATGGTACCGGTTCGACCCGGCCGAGGGAGGCATGTCCGGGCTGTTCATCCCCCTCGTGCGCGAGGAGCTCCTCGCGAGCGAGTCCGAGATGACGGGCCAGGTACAGCTCGGGATGCCCTTCAGCGAGCTGCGCGGGATCCGGCTCACCATACAGGGCCTTACAGCCGCGGGGGAGAAGCTCGCGGCGACGGAGAGCTACCGCTTCTCGTACGAGTTGACCGATCAGGAGCGGGCCGATCTCGAGCGGGCCTTCGCCGAGGCTCGGGCGCGAGTCGACGCTCAGACCCTCGGACGGCAGGCGCGAGGCGCGGAGCTCGCCGGGCTACTCGAACAGGTGGCCCGCGAATGTGCCTGGACCATCGACGACGCGGATGCGCTACGGATCAAGCTCAGCCGGCTGGAACGCGCCGAGGGCGTCCTCGCCGCCTGGGTTCTGGGCGCCGATGGCGGCGTGCTCGCGGCCGTGGGCGAGGATGGCGGACGCCCGCCGGCCATCGAGGCCCTTGGCGAGTACCGCGAGGGATCGCCCACGAGCGCGCGCGACCTCGGGGAGGGTGATCCACGGCTCATGGTGGCGCCCGTCGTGAACCGCGACGGCGCGCTTCAAGGCTACCTGGTAGCGCGGTGGACCGCTAGATAGGCCGTCTGGCCTGCAAGCGGATTACTGCTGGGGCAAGTGGCAGCGCCGGCGACGAAGGGGTATGGCAATGGAGTACGTGGTGATCGTGCTCACTGTGCTGAGTCTGGGCGCCCTGAGCTACGCTACCTACCTGCTGACTCAAGGGGCCCAGACGGCTTACGTCATCTTCGTGGTCATCGTGCTCACGTGGATTGCGCTCTACCTCGTCACCCACCAGACGCGCCTCCGTAGGCGCCAGCGTTGGTGACGGGCCTCAAGGCTCGAAGATCACCTTGAGGTCATCGCCCGCGTCCTCGGCGAGTTGTTCGAACACCGCCGGCGCGTCCGCGAGGCTCGCCCGGCGCGTCGCCAGGGCATCCACTCGCACGCGGCCCGACCCCAGCAGGCCGATCGCCTCCTCGTAGTTCGTTCCCCCTCCGATGGAACCCAACATGCGCAACTCCTTGCAGACGATGAGGTCGGCGTCGATGGTCGACAGGGCCCCCACGTAGCTCCCCGCGAGGATGAGCCGGCCACGCACCGCCACAACCTCGAGCGCCTGCTGCACGAGGTGTGGGGCGCCCACCGCCTCGAGCACGACATCGAAGCCGGCGCCATCCGTCAGCTCACGCCCCCGTGCCACCAGATCCTCGGAACCCGTATCGATGACCTCCGTCGCTCCCAACTCGCGAGCCAGCCGCAGCTTGGCCGCGGACCTTCCCGCCGTCACCACCGAGCGCGCGCCATAGGCCAGGGCCACCTGGGTCAAGAGCAGGCCGATGGGGCCGTCCCCCAGCGCCAGCACCCGGTCCGCGGGCGTGACGCCAGCCTGGTTCACCGCGTAGGTGGCTACGGCCGTCGGCTCGGCGAAGGCCCCCACCACGGGGTCCATGTCCCCGAGCCGGTGGGTCGTGGAGCGCGGGGCCACCACGTACTCGGCCATCGCCCCGTCCCGGTTGATGATCCCCATCTCGATCCGTGACTGGCAGATGTTCTGGTGCCCGGAGAGGCACAGTTGGCAGAGACCACAGCCCAGGGCCGTCTCGCAGGTGATCAGCTCCCCGATCCGCAGGTCATCCACGCCCGGTCCCAGCGCCTCGACCACGCCCGACCACTCATGGCCGGGGATGACGGGCAGCTTGGCCTTGCCGACCGTGTAGTGGTAGAGGCGATTCTCCCAGACCTCGATATCGGTGCGGCAGAGCCCGACGGCCTTCACCCGCGCGAGCACCTCGCCGGGGCCCGGCTCGGGGCGCGGCGCCTCCTCGTACACCATCTGCTTGGGACCATGGACTCTCAATGCCTTCATCGTTGTGCTCCTTCGGGGCATGGCGCGTCGGTGAGCAGGCTTCCTCGGCAGCCGCCCCCACGCCTTCCGCGTCTTCGCCTTCACTGGGTGGTCGATCTACGGGCCCAGGTCGCGCAGGGTCGCCTTGGCCCAGGACTCGCAAGGGGAGTACGGCACCTCCGCCAGGAGCCGCTCCAGAGCCTGTCTCGCCGTCGCTCGGTCTCCACGCGTCCGCGACATGACGGCGACGCCCATCAGGGCCTGCTCGAGGATGCCCTCCGCGAGGGCTGGCCAGTTCGAGAGATCGTCCAGCAGGTCGATGGCGTCCGCCTCCCGGCCGGCGCGCTCCAGGGCCGTCGCCAGGGCCGCGGCGGCGCGGGGCTGGAGGATCTCCGGCCCGTGGCCTCCCTCGCGCAGGGCGTCATAGGCGTCGATGGCGCGGTCGGGACGGTCGGTCCGCAGGAACTCGCTGATGGCTTCCCGGTAGTGCGCCGCCGCTTGGCCGAGCCTGGCCTCGTCCGCATCCAGGAGCGTCGCGAGCCTCAACCGCGCCTCGGCGTCGGCGGGGTCCCGCTCCACGAGGCGGCGGAGGCCTAGGATCGCTTCGCTACGCTCGATCGCCGACTCGATGGGCCGCTCCAGAAGGTACTCCCTACGGGCGTGGCCCACCACGCCGTGGAGCAGGCCGGCGAGCGCCCCGCAGAGGAACCCCCCGATGTGGGCCCAGTGGGCGACCCCACCCACCGTGCGCATCGCGAAGGACCCCACGATGCCTGCCCGGATGTCGAGCCCCAGGTAGATGGCGAGGAAGATCACCGCCGGGAGGCGCACCCCCGGGATCACGAACACCACCGTCTTCACCGGCGTCGAGTAGAACCGCACGGCGAACATCCCCAGGACTCCCAGGACGGCGCCCGAGGCCCCCACCATGGGCGGACCGCCCTCCATGCCCAGAGCTTGGCAGATGAGAGCGTGGGAGAACCCCGCGGCGATCCCGCCAAGGAGGTAGTAGGCGCCGTAGAGCACATGGCCTAGCGCGTCCTCCACCTGGGGGCCGAAGACGATCAACGCCCACATGTTCCCGATGAGGTGGAGGTGCAGGAAGCTGCGCGGGTCGTGGATCCAGAGGGAGGTGAGCAGACGATAGTACCCCTCCGGCGCCAGCCCCTCGAAACCCCAGCGGCCCGCCACCTCCGTGAAACGCTCCGGCCCCAAGCCCAGCACCCAGAGGTAGACGGCCACGTTGGCGGCCACGATCCCCATGGTCACCCAGGGCGTCCGCTGAGCGCGCCGCACGGTTGCATAGGGGATCAGCATGGACCGACCCCCTACTCGTCAGGCGACGCCTCGAAGAGACCCGCTTGGGTTGGCCGCTCGGGTGACCGCAGCCCCAGGTGCCGGTAGGCCTCCAGGAGCGCCTGGCGGCCCGTGCGCGTGCGGCCGACCATGCCGATCTGGAGAAGATACGGCTCCACAACATCCACCAGCGTGTCCGTCTCCTCGCCCAAGGTGGCGGCGAGGGCCTCGATCCCCACGGGGCCGCCATCGTAGAAGTCGATGATGGCCCGCAGGAAGCGACGGTCGAGATCATCCAGCCCTCGCTCATCGACGCCCTGCATCCGCAGCGCCGAGTCCGCCGCCTCCCGCGTGATGGAGCCGTCACCCCGGACCTGGGCGTAGTCACGGACCCGCCGGAGCAGGCGGTTCGCCACTCGCGGGGTGCCGCGGCTGCGCGAGGCGATCTCCTGGGCCCCGGGCGAATCGAGGGGCACGTGCAGGAGTTCGGCGGCCCGGGTGATGATCCGCACCAGCTCCTCCACCTGGTAGAACCGGAAGTGCAGGGGGATGCCGAAACGCGTCTTCATGGGCGCCGTGAGCAGCGCCGGACGAGTCGTCGCCCCGATCAGGGTGAAGGGCTTCAGGTTCAGCGAGATGGTGCGCGCATGAGGGCCCTTGTCCAGCACGATGTCGATGCGGAAGTCCTCCATCGCGCTGTAGAGCTTTTCCTCGACCGTGCGGGGCATCCGGTGGATCTCATCGATGAACAGCACCTCGCCCTGTTCGAGGTTCGTGAGGAACCCGACCAGATCCCCCGCCCGCTCGATGCTCGGCCCGGCCGTGACCGTGATGGGCACTTCCATCTCCTGAGCCACGATGTGGGCCAGGGAGGTCTTCCCTAGGCCGGGAGGGCCCGTGAGGAGCACATGCTCGAGGGCCTCGCCCCGGGCGCGCGCCGCGTGGAGGGCGATCTCCAGGTTCTCCTTCACCTGGGTCTGGCCGCAGAACTCCGTGAGGCTGCGAGGCCGGAGGGCGATGGAGACTTCCTCGTCCTCGGGCCGTCGAGCGGGCCCCACGATCCTCTGTCGCGCGCCGTCGGCGGCGCCTCGAGTGGTGTCTTCGTCTGCCATAGTCGGGAGTATATACCCCCGGCCTTCGGCTCGGCCCTCTCGCACTCAGCGCGGCATCGAGATCAGAAAGCTATGCAACCGATGTGGAGCGCGGTTCGTCTCGGGGTATATGGACGATGTGGGCAAGGGTGCAGCAAGGGTTCGGAGGGAGGAACCGAGATGGCGGAATGGCTTGAAGTAGGGCTCACGACGGGACTGCTCCTGTTCGTGTTCGTCGGGTACTTCGTCTCGGCCGAGTCGGCTTGGCGCGACCTGCGGAGCATGGTGACCGACGTGCTGCGCAAGAGGGCGCGATCGTCCGCGGCGGTTCCTGACGCTCCGCCCGTTGAGCCTGGAGCTGGCGTGGCGGGAGGCTAGGCCTCCCATTCAGCTAAGGCGTGACCCGCAACAAACAGGCCCCCCGCGGATCCACGGGGGGCCTGTCCTCTGTCTGTATCCCGACCTTCGCGCTCTAGCTGCCCGAGATGATGTGGGTCGAGCCCAGGCCCAGCCAACCGGGGATGATGGCCGCGCTGGTCGCGCTCTCGCCGTTGGCTCGGCGGACGGCCGAGTCTGTGGCCGGGGCGTTGTCGGCGGCGGCGGGGGCCCGCCTGCGGACGGCCTCGATGCGCTCCGACAAGGCGGCCACCATCGAGGCCATATCGTCGGCGAAACGGTCGCGCGCCGTCTCCAGCTCCCGGATCTGGCGCTCGATGTCACCGCGCTCAACCCGCGCCTGGGCGACGATCTCGCGCGCCTCGCTGTCGGCCCCTCGCAGGACGAGCTCGGCCTCCTTGTGGGCGTTGGCGCGGACCTCGTCGGCGCTCCGCTGAGCGAAGACGAGGGTCTCGTTCATGCTCTTCTCGAGGGTGCGGTAGTGCTCCAGCTCGCGAGTCGCGCGCTCCAACTCGGCACGGACCGCAGCCAGCTCGAGCTGGATCTCCTCGAAGTTGTCGGCGACCTCCTGGCGGAAGTCCTCGACGTCCTTGATGCTGTATCCCCAGGCGCCCTTGTTGAACTCTCGTGAGTGGATATCGACCGTGGTGAGTCTCAAGACGCGGCCTCCTACGTGGCGTCTACGCGCGCTCCGGCGGGCCGGGGCGAATGCGGCGTGCTCTAGCCGGCCTCAGCCGCTACATAGCCTGCTGCCTGAGCGGGTGACTGCGCAGAGGAATCGTAGACCCCATAGCGCGGCGAGCCACTTCGGCGTCGGGCGCGTCGATGCTGATGCGGTTGGGGGTGAAGATGAAGACCGTGTCATCCACCCGGCACACATCGCCATCCACCGCGTGGATGACCCCGAAGAGGAAGTCCACGATGCGGCGGCGCTCCTCCGGCACGGTCTCCGACAGGTTGACGACGACGGGCTGCTCCTCTTTGAGGAGGTCCGCGACCTCTTCCACCTCGTCGAAGCCGGCCGGCCTGCGGAGGTTCAGGCGGTCCTCACCGTAGAACTCGGCATCGGACCGCGGGTAGCCAGGTCCGGGGGGCCCCTGGTAGGGGTCCGCGAAGCCGGCTGCGGCAAGTGCCTTATGGATCCATGACATATGCTCACACCCTCAACCGCGCGCTGAGCTCCCAGCCATCCATGCGAGAGCCCTCGATCACTAGCTCTAGGCGCTCCGAGGACCGAAGAGAGCGGTCCCGATGCGAACCATCGTGCTCCCCTCCTCCACGGCCACCTCGAAGTCCCCCGTCATCCCCATCGACAAATGCTCCGCGGCATACCCTGCCGACCGGAGGTCATCCCTCAACTGCCGGAGTTGGGCGAATACCCCTCGCGCCTCCTCCGGATCGCTCACGAGCGGAGCCACCGTCATCAGGCCGTTCACGGCCAACCCCTCGACCGCCGCCGCGTGCGCGTAGAGCCTCTCCAGATCGGGCGGCGCGACCCCCTCCTTGCTCGCCTCGCCCGCCACGTTCACCTCGACCAGGCACTGGATCGTCCTGTCCATTGCGCGGGCGCGCCGCCCTACCTCGTCCGCCAAGGCCTCGCTGTCCAGCGCATGAAGCCAGTCAACGAAGCCAACGGCGTGTCGAGCCTTGTTCCGTTGCAGGCGCCCGATGAGATGCCACCGGCACCGCCCCTCGCCGATCTCGGCCACTCGCTCCAGAGCGCGCTGGACGTAGTTCTCGGCCACATCCCGCACTCCGGCGGCCAGAACGCCCTCCACATCCTCCAGCGGCCGGGTCTTGGTCACGGCGATCAGAGTGACCTCCGAAGCCCGTCGTCCGGACCGCTCGCAAGCCTCGCCGATCCGCTCCAGAACTTGCCGCGTGCGCCGGCCGATCGCCTCGGCCGATGCCCCGCTCCCGGCCCCCTCGGAGCCCATAGCGCGAACCACTGTCCTTCTCAACCGCCCGCCGAACCTAACACCGATATACTCTAAGAGTCTGAGAACGCCTTCTTACAACTTTAGACCCGTTTAGTTGGTTCATGCTGCACACCCCGGGGCCCGCGGGGGCCACACGGGCGCGGCCTCTCTCCCCTTCACACCGAGGGCGCGATTCGGTACCCTTCACGAGGTGATCGAGCCTCTATCCCGGGGAGACAGCCCGTTCCGCGAATCCTCGCAACCCGTTGCCCCGCCGATGTGTTTGGAGCGGGGTGACGGGGGCCTCAGAGGTAGCTCCGGAAGGTGACGGTATGGCCGCGACGATCAGCATACGAGGCGCGCGGGAGCACAACCTGCGCGATCTGGACCTCGACCTGCCCCGCGACAAGCTGATCGTCTTCACCGGCGTATCGGGCTCCGGCAAGTCCTCCCTCGCCTTCGACACCCTCTACGCCGAGGGGCAACGGCGGTACGTCGAGTCGCTCTCCGCTTACGCCCGGCAGTTCCTCGACCAGATGCAGAAGCCCAACGTGGACCACGTCGAGGGGCTCTCGCCCGCCATCGCCATCGAGCAGAAGACGGCCTCCAAGAACCCTCGCTCCACAGTCGGCACCGTCACCGAGATCTACGACTACATGCGCGTGCTCTGGGCGCGAGTCGGGGTGCAGCACTGCCACAAGTGCGGCAAGCCTATCAGCAGCCAGACCGTGGACCAGATGGTCGACCGGCTCATGGCGCTGCCCGAGGGCTCGCGGCTGCAGGTTATGGCTCCCCTGATTCGGGACCGCAAGGGGGAGTACCTGGACCTCCTCGATGAGGTGCGGAACGACGGCTTCGCTCGCGTGCGGGTGAATGGCGAGATCCTGGACCTGGGCGTGGAGATCAAGCTCGACAAGCGGCGCAAGCACAGCATCGAGCTCGTGGTGGACCGCCTCGTGGTCGGGGCCAAGACCCAGAGCCGCCTGGCCGAGTCACTCGAGATGGCCCTCACCAAGGGCGACGGCCTCGCCATCGTCGATGTGGTGGGCGACGGCGAGCAGTTCCTCTCCCAGAAGGCCGCCTGCGTCGACTGCGGCATCTCCTTCCCCAAGCTCGAGCCCCAGATGTTCAGCTACAACTCGCCTCAGGGCATGTGCCCGGACTGCGACGGCCTGGGCATCACCCTCGAGATGGATGAGGACCTGGTGGTCCCCGCCCCCGAGCTCTCCCTTCGCGACGGCGCCGTCCCGCTTCTCGGGGCTCCGGCCAGCCAGCGAGCAAAGTGCATGATGGAGGCTTTCGAGACCCAACTGGGCATCGATGTGGACATCCCCTTCCGCGAGCTCCCCCAGGAGCAGCGGCACACGGTGCTCCACGGCCACCCGGAGCCCATTCAGTTCGTCTTCCGCTCGGCGAGCAGCGGCCGAGCGTGGCGCTACCGCCGTCGGTACGAGGGCATCCTCAACGTTACCGAGCGGCGCTTCCAAGAGGCGGAGGACGAGGAGGCCATCAGCCGCTACCAGGAGTACCTCGCCCGACGCCCCTGCGCCACATGCGGAGGCAGCCGGCTCCGTCCCGAGAGCGCGGCGGTGCGGGTGGGCGGGCGGACGATCACCGAGGTCTCGGCGCTGCCCGTCGCGGATGCCCAGAAGTGGATGCGCCAGTACTGCCTCACCGTCACCGACCGCGAGGCTCGCATCGCCGAGCGGCTCATTCGAGAGATCAGCGAGCGGCTCCAGTTCATGGTCGATGTGGGCCTCGGCTACCTGACCATGGACCGGGCGGCCCCCACCCTGTCAGGGGGCGAGGCTCAGCGCATCCGGCTGGCGACCCAGATCGGGAGCCACCTCGTCGGCGTCCTCTACATCCTCGATGAGCCCTCCATCGGTCTCCACGCCCGGGACAACGTGAAGCTGCTCCACACCCTTCAACGGCTGCGGGACCTCGGCAACACCGTCATCGTGGTCGAGCATGACGCCGAGACGATCCTGGCCGCCGATCACGTCGTCGACTTCGGCCCCGGGGCGGGGCGGCTCGGAGGGCATGTCGTCGCCTCCGGCGCCGTCTCCGAGGTGCTCGGCTGTCCCGAGTCCCTCACCGGCGCCTACCTCTCCGGGGTCCGGCACGTGCGCCCCCGCGATGGGCGACGCAAGCCGCTCCGCGGCTGGCTCGAGGTCAAGGGCGCCCGGCAGCACAACCTGAAGGGCATCAACGTACGCGTGCCCGTGGGGCTCTTCACCTGCGTCACGGGGGTCTCGGGCTCCGGCAAATCGACCCTGGTCAACGAGATCCTGCTGCCCGCCCTCAGACGGAAGCTCCACCGCAGCATCGAGCGCCCCGGCGATCACGACAGCGTCGAGGGGCTCGAGCATTTCGACAAGGTCATCGCCATCACCCAAGACCCCATCGGCCGAACCCCTCGCTCGAACCCCGCGAGCTATGTGGGGGTGCTGACCCCCATCCGCGAGGCCTTCGCCATGCTCCCCGACTCCAAGCTCCGCGGCTACAAGCCGGGCCGCTTCAGCTTCAACGTCGCCGGTGGCCGCTGCGAGGCGTGCAAGGGCGACGGGGTCAACCAGATCGAGATGCTCTTCCTGCCCGACGTCTACGTCACATGCGAGCAGTGTGGCGGCAAGCGCTTCAATCGGGAGACCCTCACCGTCCGGTTCAAGGGCAAGAGCATCGCCGATGTGCTGGAGATGACCGTCGATGAGGCCGTCGAGCTGTTCGCGAACATGCCCCGCATCCACCGGATGCTGAAGGTCCTCCAGGACGTGGGCCTCGGCTACATTCAGCTCGGCCAGTCGGCCACCACCCTCTCGGGCGGCGAGGCCCAGCGCATCAAGCTCGCCAAGGAGCTATCCAAGCGATCCACCGGCACCACCCTCTACATCCTCGACGAGCCCACCACGGGTCTCCACTTCGCCGATGTAGAGAAGCTCCTCGGCGTGCTGGACCGACTGGTGGAGGCGGGGAACTCCATCGTCGTCATCGAGCACAACATGGACGTCATCCAGTGCGCCGACTGGATCATCGACCTCGGCCCCGAGGGCGGCGCCGCGGGCGGCGAGCTCATCGCGTGCGGGTCACCCGAGGATGTCATGGACGCCCCGGGCAGCGCCACAGGGGAGATGCTCCGGAAGGCCTTCGAGTGGCGATCGGCGTCGCCGGCAGGTCGAATGGCGGCGGGAGCGAAGTAAGGGCTCCCCGTAGTACCGCCGGGTCCCCAACGGCCACCAGTCTGGGCACGGCCCTGCGCGCTGTCTGCGCGGCAGGCTCAGATGATCTTGTCTTTCATCGCCCTGTTGGCGCTGTCCTCGTATACCTGCTTCCAGTGATCTCTGAGCTTCCGGAGTTCCCTAAGCCCTTCGTCCAGTTGCGTGGGGCACGCAGGGACGTACTCCGGGCTGCGCTCCCCCCTATCCCGAACTCCCTCGTACTCGTCTATGAGTTTGTCGATGTCGTCCAGGTGCTTCTCGAAATATGACAGGTCATCCGAGGCCAGCCCAAAGCGCAATTCCATGATGGCTGGGTGCCGCCCGGCAGCGCTGTGCTTCGCACAGGCCTCTTTTGCCTTCTCGCGACTGTCGTACACTTCCCCGCTTATCGGTGGGGCCCCTGGCGCTGCCAGTCGCGATACATAGACTACTAGGTAGACCTTTTCGATTCCGACCAACCTGGGATCAAACGCGAAAGTGACCATGCGCACGCTTCCCTTCACATCAAGGGACAGTGTAGTCCTTGGATGCCAGCCCTTCAAGGCCTGCAGCCAGCTTGCACGTATTGCGCGATATACGGTCTGCAGTGTCCCTTGCCATGCGCCGTGGTCTGCAGGTCGAATGGCGGCGGGAGCGAAGTAAGGGCTCCCCGTAGTACCGCCGGGTCCCCAACGGCCACCAGGCTGGGCACGGCCCTGCGCGCTGTCTGCGCGGGCCTCGGCTAGTGTCGAGCGTGGAGGGCTCCCATGACCGTCCGTGGCGTCATATTCGATCTCGACGGTGTGTTGTGGCGCGGCCGCCTCCCCATCGAGGGGGCGGCGGAGACTCTCGCGACCCTCCGGCGCGAGGGTTTCCGCGTCGCCTTCTGCACGAACAACTCCACGAGGCATCGGAGCGAGGTCGCCGAGAAGCTGCGCTCCATGGGGATGCCCGCGGAGGCCGATGAGGTCTTCACGGCGGGCGCCTTGGCGGCGTCCATCATCGCTCGCGACTGGCAGGGCCGGCCCGTGCTCATGGTCGGCGAGGCGGGCCTCCGACGGGAGCTGACCGAGGCCGGTGTGGAGCTCACCGACGACCCCGACGTCGCGGGCCTCGTCGTCATGGGCTGGGACCGGGAGATCAGCTTCGACAAGTACCGCCGGGCCCACCGCGCCATCGAGGCGGGCGCCCACTTCCTGGCGACCAACCCGGACCTCACCTTTCCCGAGGCGGACGGTGGCTCGGCGCCCGGGTGCGGCGGCCTCAGCGCCGTCCTTGTGGCCTCCACGGGCGTGCAGCCCGAGTGCCACGGCAAGCCCGACCCCGCGCTCTTCGCGAGCATCGCCGCCGAGTGGGGCCTCGAACCTCATCAGGTCGGGGCCGTGGGCGACCGGCTCGACACGGACCTGGGCGCTGCACGCCGCTTCGGATGCCTGGGCATCCTCGTGCTCTCCGGCGTGACGACCCAGGTCAACCTGGACGGCCTCGATGCCGCCTCCAAGCCCGACGTCGTGCTGGCGTCGGTGGTCGAGCTTCCCGCGCTGCTCATGCAGTCGTAGGCGAGGCCCTCGGCGAGAAGGGGTTGGCCTTCCGCGGGCCGTCGCCCGCTACTCCAGGGTGGCGATGTAGTCGGCGATCCCCGAGAGCAGCATCTCGATGGAGATGAGGACCAGGAGCATGCCCATCAGCCGCTCGAGGGCCGCCGTCGTGCGTTGCCCCACATGCCGGCTGACCCACGCCGCGCCCAGCAGCAGGACGAGGGAGGCGGCCCACGCCGTGCCCAGGGCGCCGAACCAGAGGGCGAAGCTGCCCGGAGTCTGGCTGCGGAGCATCATGAGCGCCGCCATGGCCGACGGCCCGGCGATGAGGGGCGTCGCCAAGGGGACGACCAGGGGCTCGCCCTCGATCCCCGTTTCGCCGAAGACCCCGCCTTGGGACGGGAAGATCATCCGGATGGCGATAATGAGCAGCACGACGCCCCCGCCGATGGTGAGGGCGTGATCGTGGACGCCCAGGACGTGAAGAAACGGCGGGCCCGCGAGGAGGGCCGCGACGAGGAGCCCCAGGGCGATGAGGTGCTCGCGCAGGATGATGCGCGGCCGCCGAGTCGGCTCCACCTTCCGCAGCAGGGTGGCCACCAAGGGCACGTTGCCGAGGGGATCCATCACAAGGAACAGGGTAAGGGCCGCGGAGAGATAGGACATGCCCGGAGGTTTCGCCTGGCTCCGGGCCCGCGCCTCCAGCGATCCCAGCGACCTATTCCTCGGCGAGCGCCTCGCCGTAGGCCTGGCCCGACGGCCTGAGGACATCCCGCTCCCAGTTCCACAGCCCGAAGTAGTGCCACGGCGGATGGCCCTGCTGGTGGGGCGAGGCGTAGTCGTAGGCCGTCCACCACGTGGCCCCCGCCACCTGGGGGTTCTCCCTCATGGCGCGGAGGGTGTCGGTGAGGATGCCCCTCTGCCACACCTCGCCGTCCTCGCCCTCGGCCCATGACCCGAACTCGGCGACGATGATGGGCTTGTCGGGGAAGGCCTCGGCGGCCTGCCGGAGGCCCCGCCGCGTGCCCTCGTACGCGCCCTCCTGCTGGCTGTAGAAGACGCCGTGGTAGCAGGTCATCCCCACGAAGTCGCAGACCTCCTGGGTGGCGTCATCCCCGCCCTGCCCCACGGCCGCCTGGCCCACCAGCCGCGTGCCGTCGACCTCGTACGCGAGGCGCCGAAGCTCGGTGATGAACCGGACCCGCTCGTCGTGCCATCCCGTCTCGTTCATCGCGCCGAGGAACCAGAGGCTCGGCGATGCGCCGTCGCGATGGATCATCTCCAGCCACATGGCCTGGGCGACGCCCCGCTCCAACGCCATCAGGAGCTGCGGCCCGCCGAACCAGTAGATGGGGATCTCCTCCCACAGGGCGAGGCCGAGCCGGTCGCAGATCATTGCGACCATGGGGTGGTTGGGGTAGTGGCCCGCGCGCAGGAAGGTGCAGCCGAGGTCACGGATACGCGCCAGGTCCTCGTAGACCCTGCCCCAGTCGGCCCAGGAGCAGGCCCGCCACGTCTCGGGGAGCTCCTCGTGCCGCGCCACGCCCCAGATCCGGGTCGGCGCGCCGTTCAGCAGCAGCCGGCCGCCCTCTGCCCGGAGCGTCCTCCAGCCCGTGACCACGGTGAGTTCATCTGACCCCAGCCGCGCCCGGACGACGTAGAGCGTGGGTGAGTCGGGGCTCCACGGCCGCGGCTCGGGGATGGCCACGTCGACGGCCACCTCGCGCCACTCACCAGCCGCGAGCCGGATCCCGGCTCGCGATCGGGCGATGGGCTGATGGCCGCTCAGATCGGGCACGGGCCCCCGCACCTCGGGCGCGCCGGGCACGAAGGGTCCGAAGGCCTCCACGACCACGGCGGCCAGCGCCTGCCGGTCCGCCGCATTGCGCACGGCCACCCGGGCGTCGAACCCGTCGGGGCTCGTGAGGGGCCGAAGGCTCGTGACGTGGGCGGCGGGCGCCCAGGCGAGGCACACGTCCCGCAGGATGCCGCCGTACTGCCAGAAGTCGCAGTTCGCGTAGGGCACGGTGTCCTCCCGCGTGCCCCACGGGATGATGTGAACGCGCACGGCGAGCGTATTCCACTCGCGGATGCGCTCGGTCACGTCCAGGGTGAAGGGGGTGTACTCCCCCTCGTGCCCGCCGACCCACTCTCCGTTCAGCCAGACGTCGGCGATGGCGCCCGCACCCTCGAAGCGGAGCAGGGCGCGCTCGCCGTCCTCGGGCGACCGGGCGGCGAAACGCGTCCGGTAGAGCAGCCCGCCGGTGAGGGGCTCGGGCGGCGACACCACCAGCCCCGGCGCCCTGACGCGTTGCCAGCGATGGTCGTCGAAGCCCGGTTGCTCGAAGCCCCCGCCCTCGAGCCGCAGCTTCCCGATGGTCTCGGGGCCGCGCTCGGACAGGGAGAGGTCGGCGTCCAACTCCACTCGGGCGCACCGCCACTCGCCGTGGAGCGGCGTCGCGGGCTCCAGGAACCGCTGGGGTCCGTAGGCGCACATGGGGTCTGCCGCCGAGGCGTGCTCGGGGAGCGCCCCTGTGAGGATGACGAAGCCGATTGCCACGGGCCACGGGTGCATCATGGTCTGCCCCTCCTATGGTTAGTGGGTTACACTCTACACGTTCGTCGCGCGCTGGTTACAGGTTCAGAGCCGCTCCGCGCGATTTGACACACGGGAGGCTTCCGGCGCATCAATATGGAGTGACGATACCGGATTTCACGGGAACGGGGACCCACAGCCATGGGCCGCATCTACGAGGACAACGCGCAGACGATCGGCGGCACGCCGCTGGTGGCGGTCCGCAAGCTGGCCGCGGGGGCGAAGGCTCGGGTCCTCGCGAAGCTCGAGTTCCGCAATCCCGCCGGCTCGGTGAAGTGCCGCGTCGGCGCCAGCATGGTGTGGGATGCCGAGGAGAAGGGCCTTCTCAAGCCCGGCATGTCCATCATCGAGCCCACGAGCGGCAACACGGGCATCGCCCTGGCCTTCGTCGCGGCGGCGCGCGGCTACCCGCTCACCTTGGTGATGCCTGAGTCGATGAGCCTGGAGCGCCGGGCTATGGTCCGGTCCTTCGGCGCCGACCTGGTTCTCACGCCGGCGGCCCAGGGAATGGCGGGGGCCATCGCCAGGGCCGTGGAGATCGTCGCCTCGGAGCCCGGGAAGTGGTTCTGCCCCAACCAGTTCGAGAACCCCGCGAACCCGGCCATCCACGAGCGCACCACGGGCCCCGAGATCCTCGAGGACACGGGCGGCGCGGTCGATTACCTGGTCGCGGGCGTCGGCACGGGCGGCACGATCACGGGCACCGCGAGGTACCTCAAGGGCACCCGGGGCCTGCCCGTCGTCACCGTGGCCGTCGAGCCCGCCGCGAGCCCCGTGCTGACCCAGACCCTCGCGGGGAGCGACCTCAAGCCGAGCCCGCATGGGATCCAGGGCATCGGCGCCGGGTTCGTCCCCGCGGTCCTCGACCTCAGCCTCATCGACCGGGTGGAGCGGGTGGAGGACGCCGAGGCGATCGAGACCGCCCGACGGCTGGCGAAGGAGGAGGGCATCACCTGCGGCATCTCTTGCGGCGCCGCCATGGCGGCAGCCCTCCGCATCGCGCGTGAGGACGAGGCGGACGGCAAGACCATCGTCGTTGTGCTCCCCGACGGGGGAGAGCGGTACCTCTCATCGGTCCTCTTCGAGGATCTCAGAAGCTAGGGTCAGGGGGCCATCCAGAGGCCATGAACGACTTCGGATTCGGAACGAACACGCTACACGCGGGACAGCGTCCGGACGCCGAGACGGGCAGTCGCGCCGTCCCGATCTATCAGACCAGCTCCTACGTCTTCCAGGACAGCGAGCACGCGGCGCGGCTCTTCGCCCTGGAGGAGCTGGGCTGGATCTACTCGCGCATGCAGAACCCCACGGTGGACGTGCTCGAGCAGCGGCTCGCGGCGCTCGAGGGGGGGACGGCGGCGGTGTGCCTCTCCAGCGGCTCAGCGGCCGTCAGCCTCGCCATCATGAACATCGCGGGCGCGGGCGACCACATCGTGGCATCGGGCGCCCTCTACGGCGGCACGGTGAACCTCCTGGCCCACTGCCTCCCGCGCTACGGCATAACAGCCCGCTTCGTCGACACGGGCGACCTCGACGCGGTGAAGGCGGCCATCGGCGATGGCGCCAAGGCGCTGTACACCGAGTCGGTGGGCAACCCACGCAACAATGTCGATGACTTCGAGGCCCTCGCCCAGATCGCCCACGACGCGGGGATTCCCCTCATCGTGGACAATACGACGATGTCGCCCTATCTCTTCAACCCCATCCGGCATGGAGCCGATGTGGTGGTCCACTCACTGACCAAGTACGTCGGCGGCCACGGCACGTCGATCGGGGGCGCCGTCATCGATGGCGGCACCTTCGACTGGGGCAACGGCAAGTTCCCCGGCTTCACCGAGCCCGATCCCAGCTACCACGGCCTCGTTTACTGGGACGCGTTCCGGGACCTCGCCGGCATGGGCAACGTGGCGTACGGGTTCAAGCTCCGGGTGCAGTTGCTTCGGGACCTGGGCCCGTGCCTCTCGCCCTTCAACGCCTTCCTCTTCCTCCAGGGCCTGGAGACGCTCCATGTGCGGATGCCGCGCCACTGCGAGAACGCGCAGCGGGTGGCGGAGTTCCTGGAGGCGCACGACTGCGTGAGTTGGGTGAACTACCCCGGCCTGCCGTCCCACCGCGACCACGGCCGGGCGATGCGGTACATGCCGAAGGGCCAGGGCGGCATCATCGGCTTCGGCATCAAGGGCGGCCTGACGGCGGGCAAGCGGTTCATCGACTCGGTGAAACTGGCGAGCCACTTGGCGAACCTGGGGGACTCGAAGACCCTGGTGCTCCACCCCGCCTCCACGGCCCACAGCCAGCTCAATGAGGAGCAGCGCCGGGCCGCCGGGGTGAGCGATGATTACATCCGCCTGAGCGTCGGCATCGAGGATGTGGAGGACATCACGGCGGACCTTGACCAGGCGCTGAAAGCTAGTCAGTCTTAGCGGCATGAGTGATCCTATCGATGCTCGGGTAGGGTCGAAGGTCCGTGCCTTCGACCCTCCTGATTCGCCTACTTCCGTTGGGTGGACGCGCCCGCAGAGGGCGCGGGTGGCCGACGCGGCGCACCCACTGACCCTCGCGTGCGGTCGGAGCCTGACGTCCGTCGAGGTTGAGTTCGAGACCTACGGCGAGCTCTCGCCTGGTCGGGACAACGCCATCTTCATCGCCCCCGCCCTCTCGGGCGGCGCCCACTGCGCGGGGTGGGACGCCACCGCCGAGGAGCGCGGCCGCGCGTGGGAGGCAACCCGGCCGGGCTGGTGGGATGACTGCGTCGGGCCCGGCAAGGCCTTCGACACGAGGCGGTACTTCGTCGTGTGCGCCAGCCTGCTCGGCGGCTGCTATGGCACGACGGGCCCGGCCGACGCCGATCCCGAGACGGGGCGGCCCTACGGCCAGCGGTTCCCCACCGTGACGGTGGGGGACTGGGTCGAGGTCGAGGCCCGGCTCATGGATCACCTGGGCATCGACACGCTCCTCGCCGTCGCCGGGGGCTCCCTCGGCGGACAGCAAGCGATCGAATGGGCGCTCCGGTTTCCCGATCGGGTGCGGGGGTGTATCCCCCTCGCGGCCTCCTCGAGCCTGCCGCCCATGGGCATCGCCCTGAACGTGGTGGCGCGGGAGGCGATCCTCAACGACCCCCACTTCCGCGGGGGCGACTACTACGACGGCCCCCGGCCCGACCGAGGGCTGGGGACGGCCCGGATGCTCGGGCATATCTCATACCTCTCGGCGATGAGCCTGGAGCGGAAGTTCGGCCGGCGGCTGCAGGACCGCTCGGACCTGAGCTGGAGCCTGGCGCCGGACTTCCAGGTGGAGAGCTACCTCCACCACCAAGCCCAGTCCTTCGCCCGGCGGTTCGACGCGAACAGCTACCTCGCGATCACCCGGGCGATGGACTACTACGATGCGGCGGACCACGGCGGCGGGGACCTCGTCGAGGCCGTCCGCCGGGCGACCTGCCGCTGGCTGGTCCTCGCCTTCGAGAGCGACTGGCTCTACCCGCCCGAGGAGTGCGAGAAGCTGGCGCGCGCCCTGGAGGCCGCCGAGCGGCCTGTCCGGTACGTGAGGGTTCCCTCCACGTACGGCCACGACGCCTTCCTGCTGGAGGTGGCGGCGGTCACCGATCTGGTGCGCGAGTTCCTGGCGGGGCTGTAGGGGTCCTGACAGCCCGCGCGGACGATCTCGTGCCGGCCACACCTCGGCGCCCATGCTGCCGCCCCACCGCGATGCCGTCCGCCAGGGGTTCCCTGTAGGACGCCGGGATGGAGACGCACATGGCGCGCCAATCGCGCACGTTTGCGAGGGCGTTACTCCCTCCGATCCGACTGCTTTGCCCCCCTTCAAAAACGCGCGCCTTACATATATATAGAGGCACCTTTCGCAAAAACTGATGGCCGAAAAGGCGGTTCTGATGGGCCTCGGGGCCATGTGCGCCAACGATTTGCGGGCTATTTGTGGCAAACGCGAGATTCCGTGTCAAGTACGGTCATCGACCCAAAACGGCCGATTCCCGGCTTCAAACGTGTCAACACGCAGGTTTGGCTGAATGAATCGGGTGTGCGTCCGTTGCTTGGCGGCGGCTTGCGGGATCGGGCGGGGGGGCACCGCGCAGCGATGAGCTATCTCGCCCAGGTACCACAGATCGATCTCTTCGTGCCCGAGGGCCTCTCGCACATAGGCGTGGAGCTTACGGCCTGTCCGGTGCACGTCCCTCGTCTCGTTGGGCTTCCCGGATGCCGCTCGATCCAGCCGTAGGCAGTGCGTTCGCTAACGGCGAACAGCTCCGCGGCCATGGAGCGGGGCACTCCGAGCAACAGCGCCTTGATCGCCTGCATGGGCACGGCATCCTGCTGACGCTTCGAGTACCGGACGCTATACCCAGCTCCGCAAGCGCGCGGCTCTCCGTGTTGGGCACCAACGGGCAAGCATGGGATGCATGTGCAAACGCTATCCGGTAGTACCTCCTCAATAGTTAGAAAAGGGTCTCGGAGAAACGCTCTAGACCGTCACTGGCGCTCGCCGGGAGCGGCGGTCGGCTGCGCCGCCCCCGGTAGTAGACCGCATGATCCAGGCTGCCATTGTGGTGCTCGCGCTACTGCTTCTTAGTTGATGCCTTCGCCGTTTTCCTGGCCGAAGTGCTCTGGGTCTTAGCGATCAGGCGTCCCTGGTCGTCCACTGGCTCGATGTAGAGCCAGAGGTGGTCCAGCTTGTCGCTTGACCCCGCTATCTTCTGCAGTGCAGCTGCCAGAGCGTCCGCCGCATCACTCGGGTCGGCAGACTCATTCCGCCAATGACCGGTCGACCGGTTGCCGATGTTTGCACTTTTCAGTATTTTCTTTACGGCATTGCGCAGCTTTGACTTTTTGTCCTTGTCATAGGACACGCGCACGATCACTCTCCACTTCATAGCACCGACTCCCCTCTGCATCCCGGGCCTGTCGGCCCCAGGCTGGTACCATCCTCTCCGCCGTCCCCGTGCGACGGCGTGGCGAATGCCAAGGCTAACTGCTCGTGTCTCGGAAGCCTCCCTTCTCGGGCTCGGTGCTGTCCCGCTATGGCTGAGCCAAGTGGCAGCGCTTCTCTCTCAGCTCTCGCGCGAGGTGCGCGGCGAGGCGTTGGGCGAGGTCCATGGCGGCGCGGACCTCATCGGGCGTGAGGGGGATGCGGTCGCCGACCTTCGCGGATGCGTCACCCGTCTCCCGCACGTATTCCTCGTCTGTGACCCAACGATTGCGCGCGATGACGCGCTGCCTCTTGATCAGGACCGTAAGCTGCCGCCACTTGTTCGGCTCCATGTTCTTTTCTTCCTTCGGCTGGATCAGGGTCATTGCGCTACATTGGGGTGGCAAATGGGGATCGAATGTAGGGCTGCGGGAATCAGTGTGCATGAATGAAGGACATGCCACTGAGCATCCGGCGGTATCGAGTCTCTTCGAAGCATTGCAGTCGGTCCCCGATCGTCGGGGTCGTCACGGCCGTCGCTATCCTCTGGCTGTGGTGCTCGCGATCGCGAGATCCGTCAACTCCGCGCAGGGCCCGCTGTTTTCCTCTGCCGCTCCCCGGGTATCGCCTCCGCTCTCCGCACCTTCAGCTACCGACCACGCTCAGCCATCCGACTACTCACAACACCCCCAAACGCGATAGGGAAATGACCACGGGCTCCCTGTTCGCCAGAGAGGTGTTCATTCCCGCACCCGTGAAGTGCTTGTTAGGTCCGGTGGCGCTCCGGCTGAGGACCCGCCTGGGTGGGCCGTCTCAGATGGAGAGTCACGTCAGAGCCTGCGCTCGGCTATGGTGGACGTCCCCGTTACGCCGATCCGGGAAGGGTGGCACAGACGTCGATGGGCACTTCCGATCCTACCTCTACACTATGGGCGAAGCGAGACCAGAGGAGCGGCACGTCGCATCCCTTGCTCCACCACTTGCTCGACACCGCCAACGTAGCCGGCAGGCTGTGGGAGCACCGGATGCCGCCGACCGTGCGGCAGCGCCTGGCCGCCGCGATGGGGCTGGACCCCGACGGCGCCCGCAGCCTAGCATCCCTCATCGCCGGGCTCCACGACTTGGGGAAGGCGACGCCGCCCCCTTGTACTGAGGATCGACCTCGTTGGTGTTCCCCACGCCCGTGGGGATGGACCGCGGCGCTAGAGGGGCGTGCGGCCTTTGTCCCGGGCGGGTAATGCGGGTATACTGACAGGTAGGGCAAGGCGCTGCCCTACTCGTGCTTGCTTTACAGGGTTAGTTCGAGCCAACACCCCAGGAGACGGGGCTCTCACTGACCGCCAGAGTGGCAGCTCCTCACGGAGAATCGCGATGGCGGTAAACAGAGCTACCACTTGTCGCTTGGGTTCGAACCATCCGGGCACACGGTAACGGCGGCCCTTGCTCTCTAGACAGCCTCTCCCACATACCCATCGAAGGCGCTGGCGCCCATGGACCTGTTCGATGATGCCGCTAGCCCCGTACGCCCTCCCCTCGCGGCACGGATGCGTCCCACCTCCCTCGACGAGGTCGTCGGCCAGCAGTCCCTCATCGGCCCCGGCGGCGTGCTGCGCCAGGCGATCCAGGATGGCTGGGTGTCGAGCCTGATCCTCCACGGCCCGGCGGGCTCGGGCAAGTCCACCCTCGCCCGGATCATCGCCCGAGCGAGCGGCATGTCCTTCGTGGAGTTCTCAGCGACCTCATCGGGCGTGAAGGAGATCCGGGAGGCGGCGGACCACGCGAGGAATGAGAGGAAGCTCTACGGCCGCGGGACCGTGGTCTTCTGCGACGAGATCCACCGGCTGAACAAGGGCCAGCAGGACGCCTTTCTGCCCTTCGTCGAGGACGGCGTGTTCGCGCTAATCGGCGCCACCACGGAGAACCCCTACTTCGAGATCAACGCCCCCTTACTGTCGCGCTGCCTCGTGGCCCGGCTCGAACCGCTTTCGGACGAGGACCTGCTGCAGCTCATCAAGCGCGCTCTGACCGATGAGGAGCGGGGCCTGGGGGATCGGCCCATCGACCTGCGGCCCGAGGCGCGGGCGATCCTCGTCCGTGCAGCGAACGGGGACGCTCGCCGGGCGCTGGGAGCGCTCGAACAAGCCGCCTTCCTGGCGCCGTACGACTCGGAGGGCACGGCGATCATCGACGTAGAAGTGGCAACCCAGGCCACCCAGCAGCGGCTGGTGCTGTACGACAAGTCCGGCCAGGCCCACTACAACGTCATCTCCTCGTACATCAAATCGATCCGGGGCTCGGATCCCGACGCGGCGGTGTTCTGGCTCGGGTACATGCTGGAGGCGGGCGAGGATCCCCGGTTCATCGCCCGCCGCATGGTCATCGCCGCCGCGGAGGACATCGGCAACGCCGATCCCATGGGCCTGGTGCTCGCCGTGGCGGCCGCGCACGCGGTCGAGCTGTGCGGGATGCCCGAGGCGCAGATCCCCCTCGCCCAAGCGACCGTCTACCTGGCGTGCACCGAGAAGTCGAACCGCGCCTACTTGGCGGTCGCGGACGCGCGGGCCGCGGCGCGGGAGGGCGGGCCTCTGAAGGTCCCGCCGCACCTCATGGACATCCGGCACGAGGCGCAGCGGCGCGAGGGGCTCGGCGTGGGGTACAAGTACCCCCACGACTTCGACGGCGCCTTCTGCGCCCAGCAGTACCTGCCCGACACCCTGGTGGACCGACGGTTCTACCGTCCCTCGGACCGCGGCCGGGAGAAGGCGCTGCGGGAGCGTATCCAGCGGATCTGGGGCGAGCGTTACCGGGACTGACCAGCCGCTTAGAACCGGGCGGGCATTGCGGGGTCCGCGCCCGCGGGCCGGGAGGGGTCGAAGAGGTCGGCGTGAAGATCCATGGCGCTCCGGTCCGTCAGGGTGGCGAGGAAATCGCAGACCACCGGCGCGGCCGGCTCGGCCCGCTCGATCACCCGCGCCCTGAAGGGCTCGCTGAGGGCCTGAGGGTGGCCCATCAGCACCTCGAACAGGTCCTCGATGATCCGCCGGCCCTTGATGTTCATCCGCGCCACGATGGGGTGGCGGTACATCCGCTCATGGAGGAATCCGGCGAGGGCATGGTCCGCCTGTCGCGTCTCGTCGGACAGTTGGACGAGCGGCTCATCGAGGGCCCGTAGGGTCTCCCGGCAGCGCACGCCACCGGCCTCGATCGTCTCGGAGGCCGCGGTGAGGGCATCGACGATGAGCATCTCGATGAGCCCCCTAACCACGGCGATGCGCACCTCGTCGTCCGTCGCCTCGGCGTCGAGATCGGCGCGGTAGCGGGCGCGGTCCCAGAGCTCCAGGCCCGCCGAGTCCAGTTCGCGCATCGAGAGGATCCCCGTCGCCAGGGCATCGTCCAGATCGTGGCTGCGGTAGGCGAGTGGATCGGCCAGGTTCACGATCTGGCACTCGAGGGATGGCTGGCCGGAGTAGTCGAAGCCGGGCAGTTGGGGTGGCCGGTCGTAGGGGGTCGAGTGCCGCGCGATCCCCTCGCGCACCTCGTAGGTCAAGTTGAGCCCGCGCATCCCCGGCGCGCGCCGTTCCAGCTCATCGAGCACACGCAGCCCATGGCCGTTGTGCTCGAAGCCGTTGGGGTAGCCGTGCCCCCGCATCAGCGCCCCCAGAGCCTCCTCGCCGGCGTGGCCGAAGGGCGGGTGCCCGACGTCATGGGCGAGGGCGATGGCCTCGACCAGGTCCTCGTTCGCCCCCAGGGATCGGGCGAGGGTCTTGGCGATCTGGGCAACGGCGATGGCGTGGGTCAGCCGGGTGCGGTAGAAGTCGCCGGCGTTGTTCAGGAAGACCTGGGTGCAGTACTGGAGCCGCCGGAAGGACTGGCAATGGACGATACGGCCGACGTCACGCTGGAAGGGCGGGCGGTAGTGGCACTCCGCCTCGGGGCGCAGCCGGGCGCCGGTTCCCGCGTTGGGGGTCGCGAGGGGCGAGAGGCGACTGTCGAGAAGCTCCGTGGCCGTTCCTCGGTCGCGGATGGGTGGAAGCATGGCGGCCCCTCTCAGTTGCCGGCCGTCTCCTGAGCGGCCCTCACCAGCGCCGCGCCGGCCGCCTCGGCCGTGGCCACCTTGTGGGGTCGCGAGCGCCGCGTCACGGTGATCAGGTCGACGGCGATGAGCCCCAGGATCTGGATGTAGCGCTCGATCTGGGCGAGGGCGGAGACGACTCCGCCTCCCGAGCCTCCCGCGGCGGAGATCGCCAGGACGGGCTTGCCTCTCAGCCTCGCCTCGCCGCCCCACTCGCAGCGCCGCAGGCGGTCGAGGAAGCTCTTGGTGACCTCGCTCACATCACCGAAATAGACGGGGGTGACGATGACGAGGGCGTCGGCCTCCTCCATCGCCACGCGCACCGCGGCGAACTCGTCCCCGATCACGCACTCGCCATGGGAGGCGCACCGCCCCCAGCCGGCTTCACATGCGCGGCAGGCCTCGATCTTCCGTTGCCGCAGGTGGATCAGCTCCGTCGCGGCGCCGAGGGATCGGGCGCCGGTGAGGGCAGCCTCGGCCATCGTGGCGGTCAGTCCGTCGGTGTTGGGGCTCGTCTGCAAGGCAACGACACGCATGGTGGGGACCTCCTCCGTCAGAGCGCACACGGCTGGCCGCCTATTCCCCACGGAGGGGCGGGGCGCCTGGCTGGCCGCGGCAGAGTTCCGCGGTGACCGACCACAACAGCGCTTGCCGGTCGGGGAGCGCCGCAGTATCGTCACTCGTATGCGCAGAGAGCCACTGGGGTCACGGGCTTTCGGAGATGCCTCGCCGTCCTACGGCAAGGCCGGCGCAGGCGTTCGAGTGAGTAGGCTCGTCCGACGTCTGACACCCCCTCAGATGGTCATCTTCAGTTTCGCGGCGGTGATCCTGACCGGATCCGCCCTCCTGGCGCTTCCGATCTCATCAACCGGGGAGCGAAGCTCGGCCATCGATGCCCTCTTCACGGCAACCTCGGCCACCTGCGTGACGGGCCTGATCACCCGGGACACGTCCCGGGACTGGTCGCTCCTCGGCCAGGTCGTGATCCTCGGGCTCATCCAGGTCGGCGGTCTTGGGATCATGTCGCTGTCGGCCCTCGTGCAGATCCTGCTGAACCGTCCCATAGGAGCCCGTGGCCAGGACGCGCTGGACCAGGCGCTGGACCTCTCGATGCGGCATCAGCTACGGGATGTCCTCCGCGTCATCGGCCTCTCGACGCTCGCCATCGAGGGGCTTGGGTTCATCGCCCTGGCACCCCTCTTCGCTCGCCATGGGATGCCCGCGGGCGCCTCGCTCTGGCACGCTGGGTTCCACTCGGTCTCCGCCTTCTGCAACGCCGGCTTCTCGGTGGACCCGCGCAACTTGGAGGGGTACGCGACCGACCCCTGGGTGCTCTTCTGCGTCGCGGCGCTCATCGTCCTGGGAGGGCTCGGGTTCGCGGTTCACACCAACCTGTACCTGATGGTCCGTGACCGCGGCAAGCGCCCCGGCGAGCGGATGAGCCTCCAGACTCGCATCGTGCTAACGGTAACGGCAGCTCTCATCATCGGGGGCACGGCCGTGCTCTTTCTCACCGAGTGCCGCCCCGGAGGCGAGTGGGCCGGACAGGGCGTTGGGTACGGCTTGAGCCAGGCGGCGTTCCAGTCGGTCTCGGCGCGGACCGCGGGCTTCAACTCGGTCCCGATGGCGGCCCTGTCCGATGCCGGTATCTTCGCCCTCGTGGTGCTCATGTTCATCGGCGCGTCGCCGGGCTCGACCGGAGGCGGGATCAAGACGACGAGCCTCGCAGCCATCGGCGCCGCGATCGTCGCCATGGCGCGGCACCGGCGGACCGTGGAGTGGGGCCACCGCTCGATCCCCTTCATGGTGGTGTACCGGGCGATGGCTGTCGGCGCTCTGTTTCTCATTGCCGTCACCATCGGCACCATGGGGCTCATGCTCACCGACGGCGTCGCTCTCCGGGACGCCCTCTTCGAGGTTACTTCCGCGCTGTGCACGGTGGGGTTGTCCACAGGGATCACCGCGGGGCTGTCATCCGCGGGGAAGGTCGTGCTCGTCATCCTCATGTTCGCCGGCCGCGTGGGGCCGTTGACCCTGGTGGTCTCTCTGGGGAGCTTCGACAGGCGCGGCGCCATCGAGTACCCGGAGGCGACGGTGGCCGTCGGCTAGGAGTCGGCAGGGCGGCCGATCCGTCGCATCGAAGGAGGCAGTGCCATGCTGCAAGTCGCCGTCATCGGTCTGGGTCGCTTCGGCCGGGGGGTGGCCTACTCCCTGGTGGAGTTGGGCGCCGAGGTGCTCGCCATCGATGCCAACCCTGAGCGGGTTCAGGAGATCGCCGACCAGGTCGCGCGCGCCGTCACCCTCGACGCCACGGACCGCCGCAGTCTGATGCACGTGGGGGTCTCCGATGTGGACGCGGCGGTCGTGGCCATCGGCTCGGACATGGAGACGAGCATCTTCGTGACGAGCGTCCTGTCGGAGCTGAAGGTGGAGCCGATCGTGGCCCGGGCGCGCAGGCCGCTTCACGCGCGAATCCTCCGCAAGGTGGGCGCCCATCGGGTGTGCTATCTCGAGCAGGACATGGGCGCTCACATCGCCAAGTCGCTCATGGGGCAGCATGTGGTGGACTGGTTCACCGTGGCTGAGGGGCTGGAGGTGGCCCACCTCGTCGTCGGTCCGCCCCTCGCGGGCCGGTCGCTCATGGATCTGCACTTCCGGAAGAACTACGGCCTCATGGTAGTCGGTCATATGGGCGCCGGCGCCTGGTCCGGGGCCACTGGCGGCGTGATGAACCTCCCTGAGCCGGATGAGCCCCTGCTGGCGGGCGACCACATCGCCGTAGCTGGGCCGCACGAGGCCATCGACCGACTGCAGCGGCAGCTCTCAGAGGCGGACCGAGGATGACCATGCGGCTATCGCTCGCCCTCCTCGCGGCATGCGCATGGGCCGCCCCGGCGCAGGACGGGCCGATGGAGCGGTCCTTTTGGCTATCCCTCACCCTCAGCCCCACGGTGCGAGGGTACTGGACACAGGATCCGTCGGTCCCCCAACCGGAGCCGCCGACCGCTCAGGAGATCGCGGCCGCGGCGGAGGTGTTGACCGAGCACTATGGCGCGAACCGGCTCTACCTGCTCCATCACGGGCAGTGTGAGGCCGACGCGGCGCGAGACCTCCTTAGGACCTGGAAGCGCGCCCTGGGCGGCCGCGCTGAGGTGGCGCCGACCTTCCTCCCCATGGACTACTCCCAGGGCCTGGACGCCGGGGCGCCCGTGTTCTCGTCGCGCGAGCTGACGGAGTGGGCCGCCTGGTGTGACGCGGAACTGGGGGCGCCCGCCCTCGCGCTCTACGACGTCTACCCCAACCGCCCCTGGGACTGGGCGATCACGGCCCTGCGATGGGGCTCGGATCTGCCGATCGGCCAGGTGGGGATCCAGCCCGAGGAGACGCCCAAGGCCGGGCTGGCCTTCGTTGTGGTGGACACCTGGGGCGGCGTCAGCGCGTACCGCGACAACCAGGAGTGGCTCGCGGCGGGAGCGGAGACGCTGCGCCGATGGGTCAGGCATCCGCGGCCGGGGGTGGAGCAGGTCTTCGACTTGATCTGCGTCGCGTGGGACTACGACTACAGTGAGGACGGCGGGACCGCGCCTCCCTACGATGACGACAGAGACGATCCCCTTCCCACCGGTCGGAACCGACTCGCCGCGAGTGTCATCGCGGAGGCGGCTGACCCCGCGCTGTTCCGCGGCTTCTCGAGCGACCTCATCATCCTCCAGGCCCACGCTTTGGCCCACGGAGAGGACCTGTACGGGGATCTCCGGGCCGGCGCCCCCTACCGAGGGCTGTTCGCGGAGCCGTTGGAGGAGATCGCGGCGATCTACCACGCCCTTCGCTAGGCCAGAGCGTGACCAGGGGCGGAGGCCTCCATCGGCGAAGACGATACGGTGAACTCGGCGATGCGACGCAAGGAGGAGACCGAATGCTCACACTGACGCTGACAGCGAGCCTTCTATCCGTGGCGACGGGTCTGGTGGCACAGGCCCCGGAGGGACTCCCCAACCCAGGGTTCGAGGAGCGCTCCGAAGGGGGGCCCGCCGGCTGGCACACCCGCAACTGGCAGCAGAGTGGCGTGTTCACCCACGTCCAGGAGGGGCGCGGGGGCGGGTGGTGCGTACGCATAGAGTCGACCGGGGGGGCGGACGCCACCTGGTCAGCCGTGGTCCCGGTTCGACCCTTCGCCCGCTACCGGCTGTCGGGCTGGATCCGCACAGAGGACCTGGTCCCCATGGCCGGTGGCGCCGGGGCGCTGCTCAACGTCCACGAGATCCAGACCGTCCGCACGGAGGCGCTCACCGGCACACAGGACTGGACGCGCGTGGAGGCGGTATTCGAGACGGGGCGGCGCGACTCCATCCTGGTGAACTGCCTCTATGGCGGCTGGGGGCTCGCCACCGGAACGGCGTGGTACGACGACCTGGAACTGGAGCTTCTGGGCGCCTCGCCCCTGAGCCTCTCGGCGACCATCCATGCCGACGAGGTGGGAGCGCCTGTCAGTGAGCTCGTATACGGCCAGTTCATCGAGCACCTCGGCCGGTGCATCTACGGTGGCATCTGGGCGGAGATGGTCGAGGACCGCAAGTTCTTCTACCCCCCCGGCGAGGCGGAGTCCCCGTGGCGGGTGCTCGGCGGGGACGGCGCCCTGACCATGGCGACGGACGCTCCCTTCGTGGGCGAGCACGATCCCGTGCTTCAGGTCTCCGGCGAACCGGTGGGCCTCATCCAGGAGGGCCTGGGTGTGGTGGAGGGCAAGCGGTACGAGGGGCGGATCGTGCTCGCCGCGAGTGGCGGGGTCGAGGCGGTTTCGGTCACCCTAGCGTGGGCGCCTGGCCGGGAGGGACGGCAGACCGTCCGGCTGACCGATCTCTCATCCGAGATGTCAGTCTACCCGCTGCGGTTCGATGCCACAGGCGCCTCGCGGGAAGCGCGGCTGGAGATCACGGCGCAGGGCGAGGGCGCGGTGCGTATCGGCGCCCTGTCCTTGATGCCATCGGACAATGTACGGGGCATGAGGGCGGACACCCTGGCACTGCTGAAGGAACTTGACTCGCCCATCTACCGCTGGCCCGGCGGGAACTTCGTGAGCGGCTACGACTGGCGCGATGGGATCGGGGATCGGGACCGGCGGCCGCCGCGGAAGAACCCCGCCTGGTCGGGGATCGAGCACAATGACTTCGGACTCGATGAGTTCATGGCGTTCTGCCGGGAGCTCGGCACCGAGCCCTACATCGTGGTGAACAGCGGCCTCGGAGGCGTCGAGGCGGCAGTGGACGAGCTGCTCTACGCGAACGCGCCGGCGGACACGCCGATGGGCCGGGAGCGCGCCCAGAACGGCCATCGCGAGCCCTACGGAGTGGTGTGGTGGGGCATCGGGAACGAGATGTACGGCAACTGGCAACTCGGTCACATGCCGCTTTCCGACTACGTCCGCAAGCACAACGAGTTCGCCGAGGCGATGCGTGCGGCGGACCCCTCCATCAAGCTGATCGGCGTGGGCGCGGTGGGCGAATGGACGGCCACCATGCTCGCGGAGTGCAGCGATCACATGGACGCCATCAGCGAGCACTTCTACCGTCAGGAGGGCAGCGGGCTGCTGGGGCATGTGAGCCAGTTGCCGGAGTCGGTGGCCTCTATCGCGGCGGCGCACCGCCAGTATCGGGCTCAGGCGGAGGGTCCCGACATGCCCGTCGCCCTCGATGAGTGGAACTACTGGTACGGGCCCCACGTCTTCGGGGAGCTCGGCACGCGGTACTTCCTGAAGGACGGCCTCGGGGTGGCGGCGGCGCTCAACGAGTTCGTGCGGCAGAGCGACATCTACGTGATGGCCAACTATGCGCAGACGGTGAACGTCATCGGCGCCATCAAGACCACCACGACCGATGCGGCGATGGAGACGACGGGGCTCGCGCTGCAACTCTACCGCCAGCGGATGGGGTCGCTGCCCGTGGCCGTGGAGGTGGGCGAGTCGCCCCTGGATGTGGCCGCGGCATGGAACGCGGACCGCAGCGCCCTCACCATCGCGGTCGTGAACGCCAGTGAAGAGGCGCAGGTGCTCGATCTCCGCATCGAGGGCGCCCGCGTCTCCGGACGCGGCAGGGCATGGGTGATCGCGGGCGATGACCCAATGCTCTACAACGATCCGGGCCAGCCCCCGCGCGTCGCCATCGAGGAGCGAGCCGTGGAGAGGGCCCACCGAGGGCTCACCCTCGACCCGATCAGTGTCAGCATCTTCGAGTTGCCCGTCCGATAGCGGACCGATGAAGGAGTGCCCCAGGATGTACGCCAACCGAGCGGTCTTGTGCTCCGCAGTACCCGTTCTGTTGATCGTCTTCCTCGTAGCCGGTCAGCGCACGCCAGACACGGTCGCCCACTGGAGCTTCGAACCCGGCGCCGTCGCGACCAATGGCGGTGGTGTACCCGGCCTCAACTTGGTCATGGATGGCGAGCCGGCGTCCTTCCCTGGGGTGCACGGCTCGGCGCTGTGGCTGCAGGGCTCCCATGCCCTGCGGGCCACGGAGGGTGGCCTCCCCAGTCTGGAGAGGGGCGTCACCCTCTCGGCATGGGTGCTCCCCACCGATCTCGGCGTCTACCGGGAGATCCTCCGCCAGGAGTGCGGCCGCCGCGTCCTGTTCTCGTTCCAGCATGACGGCACGATCCTGTCCCTGGGCCTGAACATCGACGGCTACGTGGAGTGCGATGGGTCTATCGATCCGGCTCGGGTGCTGGATGGCGAGTGGCACCATTGCGCGGGGACCTTCGATGGCACAACGATGCGCGTGTACCTGGATGGCGTGGAAGTGGCGTCGCTCGAACGGCCGGGGACCATCGCGACCGACCCCGACGCGCCTGTCTTCGTGGGCTCCTCCTCGGGCACATCGGAGCACTTCCAGGGCGGCCTGGATGAACTCGCCCTCCACTCCCGCGCCTTCACGGCCGACGAGGTGCGGGCGGCCTACGAGGCGGGCGCGACCTCGATCTCGGAGCGCGCCGCCGAGGCGTTGCGTCGGATGGAGGGCGTGTACGAGCAGGCTCCCAGCTTGGCGGAGACCATCGCCCGCACGAGCCGCAACCTGAGGGAAGAGGGCTACGACCTGGCGCCCGATGTCGCCTGGGCCGTGGGCCGACGGCTCGCCGAGCGGTTCCCCGAGGTGGTCTCCCTCCTTCGGCAGACCACCGGCCGCGCCCCGATCGATTACCTCCTGGAGGTAAGCCCTGAGCGCCTCCGCGAGGATGCCGAGCGCGCGGTCGCCCTGCGCCTGGAGTACGCGCCACTCACGGAGAGCCAGTGGGCCCACACGCCGGCGGCGGAGGCGGAGGAGTGGCGCAGTGCGCTGAAGCTCCGGGACCGCTTGGACGATCTGGTGGCGGCCGCGGACCCGACGGACCCCGGCTGGCTCGCCCTGATCTTGGAGTGTGGCGCCGCCATCGATTTCCGGCCCGTGGTGGCCGAGGCCGTCGCACCCTATGTGGAGCCCTCGACGCCGGAGACGCGCGATCTGACGCCGTCGGAGGCGCGGGAGGCCCTCGAGCGCGACTGGCTCCATCAGGCCGATGGCAACCCCTCGCCGGAGCGGATTCGGCAGGAGATCGGCTGGGCTTCGGAGCTGGCGGCGCGCATCGAGTCCGCGCACGGGGATGTCGACTTCGCCGATGAGCGCGCCGAGCTCGCTGAGCTTGCGCGAACCGTGGATGGCCTCGAGGAGCCGAGCGCGGACCTCTACTTCCGCGTCCGGGAGGTGAAGCGGCGCATCGCCCTTGCCAACCCCGTCGTGGATTTCGACTCCGTGCTGTTCGTGGACATGCCGTATCCCCAGGGCTCCGAGTGGCCCCATGAGACGCGCCACCGCTTGGGGTATATGGCCGTCCCTGGGGCTCGGCTAATGGTCTTGAAGGGACTCGGGCCCGAGGGTCACCTGCGGCAACTCATGCCTCAGGAGCCGCTCCACGGGAGCTTCTGGCGGCCCGACCTCTCCTGGGATGCCCGGAAGGTGCTGTTCTGCTTCAAGCCGCACAACGAGAAGTCGTTCCACCTCTACGAGATCGGGATCGATGGCGGCGAGCCGCGCCAGATCACCTATGGGCCCTATGACGACCTCGACCCCATCTACCTCCCCGATGGCGAGCACATCCTGTTCTCGACCACCCGAGGCCACACTTACGTGCGCTGCATGCCGCCCACGAACGCCTACCCCCTCGCGCGGACGGACCTTCGGGGGGAGAGCATCTACATCGTGTCGAGGGCCAACGAGCCTGACTATCTTCCGTCGGTGATGGACGATGGGCGCGTCCTCTACACACGCTGGGAGTACACGGACAAGCCGCTCTGGCGCGCCCAAAGCCTCTGGACGATGCGCCCCGATGGCACGCAGGTGAGCGTCTTCTGGGGCAACCAGTCCGTCTGGCCGGATCTGCTCAAGGACGCGCGCGGAATACCAGGCAGCGACCGTGTGATGTTCACGGGCAGCGCCCACCATGGATGGTTCAGCGGCTCGGTCGGTATCATCGACCCGCGCATAGGGCTGAACTTCCCCGACGGGCTGACGAAGGTCACGGCCGACGTGGAGTGGCCGGAGTGCGGCAACGGGCCGGTGGACCCCGTGGAGTCGGAGCGGTACCACTCGAGCGGCCAGTACTGGGGCTACTACTCGCCCTACCCCTTGAGCGAGAAGGACTTCATCGTCTCCGCGAGCCGGAACGGCAAGTTCGTCCTGTACCTCATGGATGTGGAGGGCAACCGCGAGCTGATCTACGAGGGCGCCCACAACGTGCTCCACGCGCTGCCGGTCCGCCCCCGCCCCGTGCCGCCGATCCTGGGCGACACGGTGGACTGGCCGACTCGGGAGACCCGGGACCACCCCACGCCGGGGATGCTTTACAGCGACAATGTGCATGAGGGGCTGCCCGAGGAAGTACAGGGCCGAGCGAAGTACCTGCGCATCCTGACGATCCAACACAAGACGTACACCTACTGGCACAAGCGGCCCTACGCCTCGACGGGCCCTGTCGTCTCCATGGTGCAGTCGGAGGGCGTGAAGCGGGTACTGGGAACGGCGCCCATCGAGCCCGATGGCTCCGTCTCCTTCGAGGCGCCCTCGGGCGTGGCGCTCCACTTCCAGATCCTCGACGAGAACCATCGGGCGCTGCAGACCATGCGCAGCTTCACGGGAGTGATGCCGGGCGAGCGCCGTGGCTGCCTCGGTTGCCACGAGATGCACAGCCGCACGCCCGCCTACAGTGGGACCTCGATGGCCGTGCAGCGCGAGCCGTCGGAGATCGCTCCCCTACCCTGGCCCGATGACACGGTGAGCTACGACCGGTACGTCCAGCCCGTGCTGGACCGGTACTGCGGCGAGTGCCATCAGGGCGATGGCGAGGCCCGCTCCGTGCTCGACCTGACCCGTCGGCCCGGCTTCGGGGAGTTCGATGAGCCCTACGTGACCCTCCTCGGGGCGCCGACCTGGGGAGCCCCCTACCAGCCGCCCGCCGATCCGCCACCCGGCTTCGGCATCGCGGGCGTGCTCATGGTCGAGGGCTTCAGCACCGTCGATCCCGCGGCCTACGTGACCCCCGCTCCCATGACGACGCTCTCCTACCGCAGTCCGCTCATCGACCTGGTGTCCAGCGGCGAGCACTACGGCGTGCGGGTCGATGACGAGAGCTTGCTGAGGCTGATCCTGTGGGTCGACGCCATGGGGCCGTATCGAGGCGAGGAGGAGGTGCGAGCCATTCCCGATCCCGAGTTCCAGGGCATCGACTGGCTCGCCATCCGGCCTCTCGTGAAGTCCGCCCCGACCATCGTGCGGCCGGGGCCGGTGGACAACTGAGGCAAACCCGAGGGGCGTGGGGCGGCAGCTCCACGCCCCTCGGTTCCAGCCTTCGCTCCTAGGAACATGCCGGGCTACGCGGTCGGGCCCAGCTTGGCGAGCAACTCCGCGTTGGTGGGTTCCACGAGGATAGAGCCATCGGGGAAGACGACCAGGGGGATCCGCTCATCGCCCGGCCGCGCGCGGCTCACGAAGTCCCGGGCCTCCGAGTCCTTCGATGTGTCATGCCATCGGAACGGCACGTCGCGGGCCTCGAGGAGCGCCTTGGCTCGGCGGCAGTCGCCACACCAGTTCTCGCCGTAGATGTGGATGATGGAGCTATCCATGGGACCTCCTCGGATGTTCGACACCGCAGTAGTGTAGCATCCAGGACGCCTCCGGGGACGTGGGACAAGGTGCCCGGGCCATCGGGGTCGTAATCATCGTTCGGTGGGAGGGACGCATCGGAGGAACACATGGCTAGCCATGGCGCGCGATGGAGTTTCGGGCTCTTACTGTTGGTCATCACGGCCATTGCTCTCGGCTGGAGCGGCTGTGCGGGGGGGGCGACGTCGGACCCGCTTGCGCCGGCTGAACTCGTCGGGATCTGGAACCTCATCGAGGAGGGCTCCAGCGAGCAGACCATCAATCCGGCGATGCGCGCGCTCACCCTGACGGTGACCCAAGAGGGCGCCGTCGTCTACAGCGATGAGCCCGAACGGATCTTCGCGCTCCGGATGATCCAGCAGCTGCGCGATGTGGAGGAGGGCGTACGCGAGGGCACGGCGGGTCTGGTGACCGAATCGGGGGCCGTCATCCGCATCTCGATTCGGCTCACGGACAATGGCGCCCAGCTCCAGATCACGGACAACACGCGCCTCGGCAGCCCCAACCGAGTCCAGGTCTTCCGTAAGGTCGTGTAGCGCTCAGAAGCGCTCCAGTCGCGCGTCCCGTATCCACCACTCCGCCTCGGAGATGCCGGTGCGGAAGGAAGCGCCGAAGAGGATGCGCTCGACCTGATCGAGGTCCAGCGATTCATTCTCATCCGCGGACACCCCGCGGTTCAGCGCGAGGTCGCGCAGCCAGAACCGGTGGCGGACCCAGTCGCCGTCGCGGAAGGCGTTGTCGGCTGAGGCCATGTACTGGCTGCCGTCGCTCTCCACGAGGATCACGATCAGGGACTCGGCGGCGGTCATGGCCGAGCGGAACTCTACGGACACCGCGTCCTGGCTGGCCAGATCGTCGTCAGGCAGCACGGGGCAGTTGGCCATCACCCAGCGGTCGCCCTCGCCGGGCATGTCCGCCCGGTTGCGGAGGCCGTCGTCACCCGCAAGCTCGACGCTGAAGCGGGCGTTCTCCGAGTGGGTGGCATGCCACTCGTGGGGGTCATCGGCGGCGGGCCCCAGAGGGCTCCAGGCTGCCGGCTCCAGGGCCTCCCGGTCGCAGCCGACATAGGCCACGGCCGGGGCCAACTCCCGCCCACCGACGGAGGCCTGTAGGCGAAGCGCGTAGTCATCGAGGGGGCGCATGGGGCCAGGCACTACGGTGAGCAGGTACTCGCTCAGCTCGCCCGGAGCCACCTCAACGGAGGTGGGCAAGGCGCCCTCGAAGGACCACCCCGCCGGAAGGAGCAACTCGGGCTCCACGGCCACCGTCTCCTCCCCGAAGTTGTAGAGCCCCGCGCGCAGGGGCAGACGCTCGTTGGGCCCCAGCCTTGGCTCAGCCTTGCGATCGGGCGTGCCGATGGCCGCATCCTCCTCAGGCAACAGCCGCAGGTCCACCACAACGGCCAGGTCCTCCAGGTTCTCGGGCGCGGGAGCCTCCAGGACAGGCCCCGCGTCCACCGCGAACTCGGCCTCGGCACCCTCCACGCCCACCAGGTAGAGGGGGGTGGGCCCCAGAGTCGGCTCGGAGAGGGGTTGCCCCATGAGATCCAGGGCCTGGGAGTAGGTCAGATCGGGAAGGGACGCCTCGCCGCCCGCCCAGGCCACGACCACGGCGTCATCGAGGGGGCCCCAGGCGTAGGCGTAGACTGAGGGGTCGCCCCAGTCGAGCCGCCCCAAGCAGTGCCGCCCCCCGACCAGGGCCGCGTACTGGGCGAGGGCCGAATAGGCGGGCTTGGGCGTCAGGTCGACGCGGGTGATGCCCCATAGGCTCGACGCCGCCTCCAGGAACTCCTGCATGAAGAAGTAGAAGAACCGGTCGACGCCGTGGCCCAGGGAGTTGCTGTAGGCCTTGACGAGGTAGCTCGCCTGCTCGCGCTCGGACTCGACGTAGCTGCCATCGGCCGCGCGGTGGGCAGGCACTCCCATCTCGGTCAGCCATACGGGCTTCTCCGGCCCGGAAGCGAGCATCGCCGCCTGATTGGCGCGGATGCGGTCGATGACTCCCTCGGGACTGCCGTAGTAGTGCATGTTCCAGATGTCCATGTAGTCGGAGAGGCCGCATTCGAGGGCGCGCTGGTACCATTGGCCCGGCGGGTGCGCCAGGGAGCCCAGGAGCACGCGGGAGTTGGGGTTGCCATGGTGGCAGCCCAGGTAGGCCGCCTTCAGTATGCCCGCATACTCCTCGGGCCGGCCCGCGAAGAAGAAGATGTCTGGCTCGTTCCAGATCTCCCAGTAAGGGATCTCCTCGGGGAAGGCGGAGGCCGCCTCGCGGAAGTACCGGTAGACGGCCCGCAGGTCTCGAGGGGGCGCGGCGTGGGCCGAGACGGGATCGCGGCCCGCTTCTCGCGCCCATTCCGGGCAGTCATGCATGACTTGGTAGACGGTGATGCCCGCCTCGCGCTGGGCGCGGGCCGTCTCGGCGTACTCTCCCCACGTGTAGACGCCCTCGGCGGGGTTGGTTCGAGCCCAGGAGAGACGGTCGCGCAGGCACGTCAGGCCCGCCATGCGCGCTAAGCGCGCCGCGAGGCGGAGCCGCTCGGGGGTGTCGGCCACGAACCACGCGAAGCCGGCGTCCAGAGCGACCTGGGAGTCGGGGTCGAAGGGCTGCTCCGCCAGTGGCGGCACCACCGAGAAGGGGACCCGTCCCTCCAGGCACAGCTGACCATCGCGCTCGATCCACCATCGTGCTTCGTAGTAGCCCCGTCCGTACCCCTCGAAGCTCAGGCTCCAGGTCGGACCCACGTCCAGGCTCATGCCGTCGGCCTCGGTCCTCACGCCCCCGAGCCAGTCGACGACGCTGGCATGCCACACCCACTCGTGCCCGGCGGGCGCGCCCTCGGCGCGGAAGGTGAACTCGATGGGATCGCCCTCCTCGACGACGTTCCCCGCCGCCGAGGATTCGTGCTCCAGGCGCGGCGCCGGCATCCACTCGATGTCATCGATCAGCACCGCGCCGGTCTTGTGGTCCTCGGCCAGGGGCACCATGCTCGCGGTGACCCCATGGATGACGATACGGGCCTGGCTAGCGCCCTCGGGGGCGACCGCCACGACCCGCAGCCGCCGCCAGGGAGCTGAGTGGATCACCCAGTCGCCCTCGGTGGCAGCGATCTCGTCGCCGGCGGCATCCAGGAAGCGGACCTCGGGCCGAACCTGGCACGAGCTGAGTCCGGCCCCACGGAGATCGACGGCGAGCAGATAGGCTTGGCCGGGGGTGACCGGCGCCAGCGGCTCGAAACCCAGGACGGCGCTGCCTAGGTTCTGGTCCGCCATGGCGATGGCGGTGCGTCCATCCTCCTCACGAACCTCCACCAGGGCGGAGCCCTTGAGGACGGAGACCGCCTCCAGGGAGTCGCACGCGATGGTGAAGTCTTCCTGGGCTCCCGCCGCGGACGCGAATAGCATGGGCAAGCCGACCCAACTCAGGTGTCTCATCGCGATCGTCCTCCGTGGTTGTCCGGGGCGTCGGCATCCAGCCCCCGAGTCATGTACATCCCAGCCTCGGCCCGTTGGCGCTGGGCCTCGTAGAGGATCACCGCCGCGGCCGCGCCTACATTGAGGCTCTCGGTGAGGCCCATCATGGGGATCATGATTACCTCATCGGCCAGGGCGGCGAGGGAGCCCGAGGCGCCTTCGGTCTCGTTCCCGACCGCGATGGCACAGGGCCGGGTGTAGTCGACGGAGCGGAAGTCCACCGCCTCGGGGATCACGGCCGAGCAGTAGACGGCGACCCCCTGAGCGTGCAGCCGGGCGATACAGGAGCCGGGTTCGGTATGGGACTCGATCTCCAGCCATCGCTCGGCCCCGCGACTGACTCGTGGCAGCACGGATTGGTTGAGCCCATCGGTCTTGATGACGTGGATGGTCCCCACTCCGACCGCCTCCGCGGTCCTCATGATCCCGCTCGCGTTCGCGTCCTTCCGGATGTCCTCGATGATCACATGGAGGTCGCCCTGGCGGTTGGCCAAGGCTCGTTCCGAGCGATCACTGGGGTGCTCGCGTGCCATGGGCCTCCTCGGTGGCCATCAGTGTGGGATGTGGAAGTCCCACATCGTGTCCGTCTGCGCGTAGCCCTCGGTGATGTAGAGGGCCTGGGCTCGGAAGTTGATGCCCGCCGTCGTGAGGGTCGCCACGCGGCTTCCCCGATCCCAGGCTCGCACCATGCCCAGCCGCAGCATGGCACGCGCCAGCCCGCGGCCGCGGAACCTCTCCGCGACGCCCAGCCACTCGGTATGGACGGCGTCGTGCCTCGCGCCCCGCACATAGTTCTCGCCGAAGGCGTTGTGGCATTGGGCCGCGTTTTCCCCGTCGATGTAGAGGTCCCATTCGTCGAGGTTGGCGGGGGCGCCGAGGGTGCGCCCCTCCGCCACGTGCTCTCGCAACTCGCTCCCGGCGGGAAGCTCCAGGGGCTCCGGTCGCTCCTTCATGGACCGCCGCAGCCGGATCTCGCTGCTCCTCGCTCGGAACCCCGCGAGGAACAGCCAGTGGCCGAGCCACGGCCACGCCGCAGGCAGCATCGCGCAGCCCGTGTTGTGGAAGACGGGGCCGAAGATGTAGTGCATCGCCAGGACCGTGTGCGCGCCGACCTGCGCCAGGTGATCCTGGGCGGCACGGATGGCCGCTATCGCCTGCTCCTGGGCGCCCGGCGGAGCGAGCAGGAACCGAAGGATGCCCGTGCCTGGCTCCATGGGCCCCCACTCGTGCTGTTTCGCCAAGACCGTAGTGAGAGCGAGGGCGATGGGCTCGCCCGCGCGCTCAGCGACGAAAGCGGCCTCCAGCCCGGGGTTCACGCAGTCGGCGGCGCTCAGGCGACCGTAGCCCAACAGCTGCTCGGAGAACTGCTCCTCGCCCACCCGGAAGTGATGGGGTATCCCGGCGGACATCGACGTGTAGAGCCGGTGGAGGGCCCCATAGTCCGATGGATCCAGGGGCCTGACGGTGGGCATGCGATGGTCCTCTCTCGGCGCGGGCGCGGCTACTCGACGGTCAAAGTCGACTGAGCGGTCGCCATCGGGATCACGGGGACGACGACCTCACCCTCGGGCATGCCGACCTCGCCCAGGCCGAAGGGCGAGACGCTCCGATAGAGCAGGTTTGCCGTGACCGTGTACTCGCCCGGGCCAAGCTGCGCGGCCGCCGAGACGGTCTCGCTGAGGGTGGCGCGAGCGGGGATGCGGTAGTCCGACGCCTTCTCCTCGGTCAGCCAGAACTTGGTGGTCGCGTTGCCCTCGGCATCCTTGACGATGGTGGTGTAGACCACGGTATCCGGGTTGATCTCGCCTGCGGCGTCCAGGGCGCCGGCATGCATCACGGCGTCTCCGTCGCCATCGGTGACGATGACCTCGAGCCAAACCTGCCGCAGCTCGGTGATCCCGGAGGGGATGCTGTGTCCCGCGCCCTTGTTCGTCACGTCGATGTCGACGCTGATACGGCCACCCTCGTAGGTGGCGCCGGTGATGTCCAGGGTGGCCGCCTTGCGGAGCAGCTTCAGGCTCAGCTCCCTGAGGTCCTCGGCGCCCGGCTCATCGGCGAAGACGATGTTGGGACCGACGAAGTAGTGGTCGGCCACATGGTCTCGTTCGGGTCCCAGGATGGAGGCGGCGCCGGGGAGCCGCCGCGGCTCATCGCCCAGGTTGCGGTTCATGTGGCAGTCGTGACAGATGACGCCTTCCTCGGGGTAGCCGCTCTCCAGGTACTCCTGGTAGGTCATCTCCAGGTGGATCCCGTTCACGGGATGGTCCACCACGTGGCAGATGGCGCAGAACTCGGCGCTGCGATGGAGGGGCGAGTGGGCGCTCTCGTGGAAGCCCTGGGCGTCGGCATCCTCGTACGGGCCGCGTTTGGTGTCCGAGCGGTCCACGACGTAGCTCGCGTTCCGAAGCTCCGTGTAGCCCTCGATGCTGTGGCAGAAGTCGCAGCTCACCCCAGCCTGCTCCACCTTGCTGGCGAGCACGGTGTCTTCAGGGCCGCTCGGCGGCTCGGCGAAGGGGATCGTGCCGTTCAGGACGCCGATGGGCGTGTGGCACGAGGCGCAGTAGGCCTCAAGCTCTCCGCCGGACTCCTGCGAGGCCTGGATGAAGTAGCGGTCGTAGATCGGCTCCGTGTGCGCGAGGGCATGGAGGGAGTGCTGCCACTGGGCGTGCTGCTGTTGGTGGCAGGCGCCGCACATCGGGGGGTCGAGGAAGTGGTATTCGTCCTGAGCGGCCGCTCGCGGAGACTGCAGCGCGCCCACAATGATGGTGAGGCCCACGGTAAGGGCGAAGACGCCCCCCAGCCATAGGCTGCGCCGGAGGCCTCCCTCTTTAGCAAGGCTCATCAGCACGGGACCGCCTCCGTGATGTTGTTGGCCAATCGGAGCGCATAGTGGAGCGCCCGCGGGGGCGCTCCACCGCGCAATGGGCCAGGGCCGCCGTCTAGCCGCCCTCGAAGAACCAACGCTCCTCTTGCATGAACCAGTCGCCAGGCTTCTTGAGGTACTGGATCGTGTTCTCGATGAGCTGGGCGTGGAAGTGCTCCACTCCCGCGAGGATTCGGCAGAGCTCCACGACCTCTGGGTCCTCGGCATCGGCCGCCCAGTCCTTGTAGGCCTTGGAGGTGGCGTACTCGATGGACAGGGCGTGATCGAGGGCCTTCAGGTCGTCCTCGGAGGCGGCGACCTTCTCCTTCTCCTCCTCGGCGACGTCCGCGAACAGGCCCGAGAGCCTCTGGTAGAACTCCCGGTTGGCCTGCTCGGCCGACTTCGCCTCGGGGTAGTGCTGCTGGATCCAGGAGATGTGCCGAAGCTCATCCTCGGCCAGGGACTCGAGGACCTTGCGGACCACGTCGTTCGATGACTTCGACGCGGCCTCCAGGAAGTAGTCGCGGCCATCGTTCTCAAGCTGAATTGCCGCGTCCAGCACGTCCTTTTTCGATGCAGGCATAGGTAATGTCTCCTTGGCTGAACTCAGGCGTTCCCTCCCGGCCGCAGTCACCCACGACTCCGCGGCAGGCGAAAGACCACGCCTGGGGTATCCTCCCCGCGGCCGCCTAGGCGCGCCACAGTCCGTGGAGGTTGCAGTACTCGCGGGCGCTGACCTTCTCGGCATCCACCAGGAAGGTCGCTTCGGGCGCGTCGCCGGGCTCGAGGTACTGGGTGTAGACCTTGTCGTCGGTGATGAGCTGGATGAAGGTGATCCAGTGCTCCTCGGTCATGGGATGGAGCGTGGTTCCCACGGTGACCTTGTACCCACCCTCGATCTTCTCGATCACGGGGACGTGCTTCTCCTTGGCCTTGTCGGCGGTCTGCTCGACGAGCTTCTCCATGGGTTTGTCGCAGCAACTGAGCTCGCAGCTGCACTCACACGCGCATTCGCCCTTGATCTCGAACAGGCAGTCGCACTCCGGGCACTTGTAGATGTCGTGCTTCTTCGCCATCAGTAACTTCCCCCTTCTGTCATCAACGTGTCGCGAGCTGTCGTTCGCGAGTCTCGCCTCCCAAGGGAGGGATCACTAGGCCCGGCGCCTCCTGGCGGCCGGTGTGGTGCGGGTCGGGCGACTACGGCCTACTGGGAGTTGAATCCGCTCTTGGGTGTTCCGCACTCCGGGCACACCCAGTCCTCGGGCAGGTCCTCGAAGGCCGTGCCTGGCGGTATGTCCGAGTCCGGGTCGCCAATAGCCGGATCGTAGATGTACCCACATGCTGGGCACTTGAACCTCACCCACATCATCTCCTTACGGCGAACGTCGAAGGCCAGCCTCAGGCTCTAGTCTACCGGCTCGAAGAGGTCCTTATCGACGCCGCACTCGGGACAGACCCAGTCATCTGGCAGGTCCTCGAAGCTCGTGCCCGGCGCGATCCCATTGTCGGGATCCCCCTTGGCGGGGTCGTAGATGTATCCGCAGGGAATGCATCGGTACTTCGTCATCGTCTCCTCCTCCAAAGGCCGTGGCTTTCTTTGTTACGATCAAATCGTCAATCCGCCGTCGGCGGCCCGCCTCCTCCCGTGATGGCAAGAACTCGGGCTACATGGTAGTAGGAACGAAGGGCGAGATGGAACGCAGACGGTTCACGATCGGCGGGACCTGCTCGATGGTGTACTCGATCTCCGCCGGTGTGGTGTAGCGACTCAGACTGAAGCGGATGGAGCCATGGACCGCCGTGAAGGGGACGCCCATGGCTCGGAGCACATGGGAGGGCTCCAGGGAGCCGGAAGCGCATGCCGAGCCCGAGGACGCCGCGATCCCCACGTCATCGAGCATGAGGAGGATCGATTCCCCCTCGATGAACTCGAAGCTGACGTTGAGGGTGTTCGGGACGCGGTTCGCGCCATTGACGCGCACGTCCGGGCACCGCGCCAGCAGGCCGGCCTCCAGCCTGTCGCGCAGGTTGGCCAGATCATCCACATCCGCAAGGTGCTCCACGGCGAGGGCGGCGGCACGGCCGAGGCCAACGATGCCCGGCACATTCTCAGTGCCCGCACGCTTGCCCCACTCCTGGTGGCCGCCGATGATCAGGGGCGCCAAGCAGGTCCCTCGGCGAACGTAGAGCGCTCCCACCCCCTTGGGAGCGTGGAACTTATGGCCCGAGATGGAGAGCATATCGACCGGGGCCTTCGCCATGTCGATGGGGACCTTGCCCGCCGCCTGCACGGCGTCGACGTGGAGCAGGATGCCACGCTCACGCGTAGCCTCGGCGATCTCCTCGATGGGGAAGGTCACGCCCGTCTCATTGTTCGCCCACATGATGCTGACGAGGGCGGTGTCTGGAGTCAGGGCGTAGCGGAAGGCGTCCATATCGAGGCTTCCGTCGGACTCCACGGCCAGCTCCGTCACGCGGTAACCCGATTTGGCCAGCTGCTGGAACACACCCCCCACGGCGGGGTGCTCGACCCGGGTGGTGACGAGATGGCGCTTCTCGGGCGCCAGGGCCTCCAGGGCGCCCCGGATGGCCATGTTGTTGCTCTCGGAGCCGCCGGCCGTGAAGATGACTTCATAGGGCGTCGCCCCGAGGAGGGCCGCCACCTGGTCCCGAGCGCGGTCGACGTAGCGCTTCACCTGTCCCCCGAAGCTGTGCATACTCGAGGGGTTGCCATAGAGCTCCCCATAGAAGGGCAGCATGGCCTCGACGACCTCGGGCGCCACCATGGTGGTAGCGTTGTTATCCAGATACGCTCTCATAGTCGCTCTCCTCAACGACCACCAAGTCGGGCGATACGTGATCGCGAAGCCGCGCTTCCACCATGTCCTTCAGGGTGAACTTGGATACCGGACAGCCCTGGCAGGCTCCCAGCAGGGACACGATGACCCGGTCACCCTCCACGTCCACGAGTCGGAGATCGCCCCCATCCCGCTGGAGGTGGGGCCGGATCTCCGAGTCGATAGTCCGCTGGATCAGTTGGATCTTCTCGATGTTCGTGAGCTTGCGCGGCGCGGGCGGAGGAGCGGGCGCCGGCTCCTCCGCGAGGGGCCTCGCTAGAATCTTCTCGATGGCGGGCACACATCCGCCGCATCCGCCGCCCGCCTTGGTGAAGCTCGTGATGTCCTCCACCGTGCGGCAGCCGTTCTCGCGGATCGCGCGCTCGATAGCATGCTCGGTCACGCCAAAGCAGATACAGGTGACCTCGCCCTCCAGGCGTCGCTCCCCCGGCGACTCCTCGCCGCGGTAGTTCGCGATCGCGGCCTCGAGGGCTTCGCGGCCCATCACCGAGCAGTGCATCTTCTGCTGAGGCAGCCCGCCTAGGTACTCGGCGATGTCCTGATTCGTGACCTTCTCCGCCTCCTCGACGGTCATCCCCTTGATGATCTCGGTGAGCGCGGACGACGACGCGATGGCGCTTCCGCAGCCGAAGGTCTGGAACTTCACGTCGGCGATGCGGCCTTGGTCATCGAGTTTGAACATGAGGCGCAGCGCGTCCCCGCAGGCCAGAGAGCCCACTTCCCCCACGCCGTCCGGATCCTCGATGTACCCGATGTTGCGGGGGTTTCGGAAGTGCTCCATGACTTGCTCGGTGTATTCCCACATGTGTGCAGTCACCTCAAGCGCGCCAGACGTCTACCGAACCCACCCACCATGTTAGTCTAGACTAACTCTTCCCTCAAGACCCTGGGGCCAGCGTTTTCGCCAACGCTGAAGCTACGTGCGAACAACCCTCTGATACTACACCCTTCGGGCCGCCATGGGGAGGCGGCGCCAGGGGTAGGCCACTGCCCCAGGGACGGGACGATGGTCAGCATCACAGGACTGGATGCCGGCTGGGTAGCGCGGTTAGGCCAGGATCCGCCGCACCGTGGTCTCCGCGTCGCTCACGAGCACCGTGTACTCGTGGATGAAGTAGTCGAGGAACCGCATCCGCTCCGCGTGATCGACCCGCGGGCTAGCGAGCGCGTCCGGGATCGACGAGTTGACCAGCTCCGGCTGAGCGTAGAAGGGGGCGCCGTATACCGCGACGGGCAAGCCGTACATCCACGCCTCCATGCCAACGGCGCTCGACAGCACAGCGGCGACGTGGCACCTGGGCAGCACGTCGTGGATGTTTGCCTTCCGGTCGATGGTGCGATCCGCGGGGAACCGGGGGAGGTGGCTGTCATCCGCCCGAGGGTGGCCCTTCACATGCCCGTCGACGGCGCGCAGGTCGCGCTCAATGCGGTCCAACGCCCCGCCGGGCACCCACCAGCGGTAGAGGGCGGCATCGCCCGGCACCTGCTGGAACCAGATGACCGCCCCATCGTGGAGCGCCGGCTCCACTCTCTCAACGAACTTCTCGTGCTTCGTGCGCCGCTCAGCGAGCCACCAGGCCCGGTACTCCCGCATACGCGCATCGTCTAGGGTGTGCTCCCGCCAGTCGAGGAACTGGTCCGCCGGCGCCGCGTAGTGAGCCCGGCCCTTGGTGAGCATCAGGGCGGCGCCCTCGGGGCGGGGGAAGATAGCCGGCTCCAGGCACGTGACGTTCAGCCGGAGGCGTCGCGCGGCCACGCTGACGACTCGTTGGCCCGCCCTGGACGAGCCGGAGAGGACGATGTGGGTCAGGCCACGGTTGTCGCGGGCGATGCGAAACGCCGAGGTGTAATAGTTGAAGTTGACTTCGGCGAACCGGATCCACTGTTCGCGCGTGAGGTCCGGGTCGAAGGGGACATTGGTCCTCAGGCGCCAGTCCTGGAACTGAATGATGTCCTCAAGCTCCTCCGCGGTGGGCTCAAGCCCAGCGGGAAGCTCCACCTGTGGCTCGTGCCCCCACACCTCGACAGGGCACGGGCTCGCGGCACGCAGCCGCTCGGCCTCGCCCGAGAACCACTGCGTGAACTCGGGGCCTGTGCTGACGAGAGCGATCACCGGGTCACCGCCTTCGCGTTGGCCCGGCGATCGCAACCCAGGATGTCCACTACGGCGGCCTTCCTAGCCCGGCGGAATCAGTCGCCGCAACACACCGGCGCGCAACACACCGGCGGCTTCGAACACGGCTCGCGATCTACCGGGGTCCCCGCCGAGGCGGCCTTGATAGCGGCGGCGCTCAGGAACGCCACTGTTCCTGCGCGCTTGAGGAAGTTGCGGCGGTCAAGCTCATTGGGCGGTTTCATCTACGCGCTCCTCTCTCTTGCCACGTACTCAGGTCATCGCTCATTGTCACGAAGCACGGCCAATAGCGCCAAGGCCGACTCCAGTTGGTCCGCCTGGGAGGGGTCCACGAAGAGCGGCAGCGGAGGCAGCGGCCACTTGTCCATCCGTTCGGCCGCCTCGGGCAGGGAGACGCGCTTGCCCTGCAGCTCCCCGGGAACCAGCAGGTACGGATGACCCGGCGGCTGGATGGTCTCGTAGAGCCTATAGCCCGCGCGAAACTCGTTGATGGGCGTGTTGACCCCTCGCGTCAGGTCGATCTCCAGGACCAGATCATCCACGACGCTGTGGAACCGCCACTCCAGCCAGTCCTGGGCTGAGATTGCTCTGTAGCGTAGCTTCCACGCGCCGGCCCCGCACGTCGCTCGAGAGAGCATGGGCTTGCCGCCCGACGCGGTCCGGAACGCCTCGCGGATCTCTCCCAGGATCTCGCGGAAGGACGACAGCCGCCACTCGAACCAGGCTTTGAGCGGAGGACTGTCGTCCGGCTCTATGCCGAACAGGCGGACGTCGACGGGGTCAATGCTCAGAGCGCGGATCGCCGCCGCCCTGGCCGCATCGGAGTAACCCAGGCAGCTGGTCATCGAAAGCCTCCACTCCACGTAGAGGCCATCGAGGTCCGGGTAGTCGGTCGCCAGCTTCGTGAGGAGCCCTCGTAGCGCATCCTGCACCGCCCGGGACCATGGCGACGCGAAGACCCCCTCTTCGACTCCGTAGCAGGTCAGGTTGGTGTCCAGCTCTACAAGGTCCGACCGCGCCTCGACAGGATTCGGATCCGTTGACTCCGGTCCCCACCATCGGAGGAGGTTCATCCCCGCGTAGACCCGCAGCCCCGCCCTATGCGCCTCGTCGATCCACTCGCGAAGCTGAGCCCCTGACTCGAAGCCCGACCGGGCCACGAAGGGCGAACCCTCGGGCGGAGGGAACAGGGCCTGCCCCGAGCGGCATACATCGATCACCAGCAGCTCCACCGGCAGGCCGTCGGACTGAATGGCCCGGATCGTCGCGGACACATCCATCTCCGGCGGCACGACTCGCAGGGCGTGGCCACCCGGCCCGCCTTGGCCGAATAGGGCGAGGCTCCAGGCCAGAGCCGCGATGCTGATGCTCATCTACTCCCCTCCTCCGGCAGGCGCGTCATCGGATCCATGGGAGATCA
>LSQX01246640.1_pt2 | contig 70676 bp, 64 predicted proteins | sample 654561 | NCBI WGS metagenome assembly LSQX01 (sample SAMN04489861, study PRJNA283612) | anaerobic digester metagenome | isolation source: 4 biogas reactors fed with cattle manure at either 37C or 55C with and... | place: Denmark: Kongens Lyngby | collected 2014
GCGATCGCGACGGCGGTCCTGGCCGCCACCGCGCTGTTCGGTTCCTATACCGATGCGATCAGCAATGTGCTCGGCGAGGCGTACGACGGCTTCGTCGAACAGGCCGTGGTGTTCGCGCCGACAGTCCTCGTGGGTGTCATCCTCGGTGCCTGCGTGGTGTTCCTCTTCTCCGGTCTTGCAATCTCGGCCGTCGGCCGCGCCGCCGGCGCCGTCGTGTTCGAGGTGCGGCGTCAGTTCCGCGAGATCCCCGGGATCATGGAGGGCACGGGACGTCCCGAATACGGCCGTGTGGTCGACATCTGCACCCGTGATTCCCTCCGTGAGCTGGCCACCCCCGGCATCCTGGCGGTGTTCGCCCCGATCGCCGTTGGGTTCGGTCTGGGCGCTCCCGCGCTGGCCGGTTTCCTGGGCGGCTCCATCGCCTGCGGCACCCTGATGGCCGTGTTCCTCGCCAACTCCGGCGGAGCCTGGGACAACGCGAAGAAACTCGTGGAGGACGGCCACCACGGTGGCAAGGGCTCCGAGGCGCACGCCGCCACCGTCATCGGTGACACGGTCGGTGACCCGTTCAAGGACACTGCCGGCCCGGCCATCAACCCGCTGATCAAGGTGATGAACCTGGTGGCCGTGCTGATCGCGCCCGCAGCGGTCGCGCTGAGCCCGCTGAGCGAGACTCCCTCCGCATTCCGGTTCGTGATCGCCGGCGTGGCCTTCGTCGTCGTGGTGGGCTCGGTGTGGCTCTCCGCCCGCCGGGACATCGCGATCGCCGAGCCCGAGCCCTCGCCCGGACTGGACGGCATCCCCGGCAACCCCGAATGGGACGCTGCCGGTCGGGCCGCGGAGGAACGCTCCGGCCCCCTGGCGGAACTGGCTGCCGATCACGAGGAATACCAGTCCCAGCCATACTTCCACCTGCCCAGTTGGATCAAGCCCGGTGAGTCGGATGACGACCAGGGGGGCCGCGGCTGACGTTCCGGACGCGCACGTACGGCGGGTCCGGGACAATCGCCCCGGGCCCGCCACAGGTGACTTCTTCGTTTGCCCACGACGCGGGACCTCGGTCAGTACTCTTGTCCCACCACCGTCAGAGTCGACGTGAGAGCGGAGCAGCCATGGGCACCTACCACGAGCAATTCCAGGCCAGCCTTTCCGACCCCAACGCGTACTGGTTGCACCAGGCGCGCCATGTGGACTGGATCTCCGCCCCCACTCGTGCGCTCGATGACAGCAACCCGCCGATGTACAGGTGGTATCCCGACGGCACCCTCAACACCGCCTACAACGCACTCGACCGGCATGTGATCGCCGGCCGCGCGGACCAGCCGGCCCTGATCTATCACTCGGCGATCACGGGGGCGCGCAAGACCTGGACCTACGCGGAGTTGCTGGACCATGTTGCGCGTCTCGGCGGGGCGCTCCAAGCCCTGGGAGTGGAGCCCGGCGACCGGGTCGTGATCTATATGCCGATGATCCCCGAGGCGCTCATGGCGATGCTCGCCTGCGCCCGCATCGGTGCAGTGCACTCGGTGGTCTTCGGCGGCTTCGCGCCCGCTGAGCTCGCGACCCGCATCGACGACGCCCAGCCCAAGGTCATCGTTTCGGCCTCCTGCGGCCTGGAGGGGCAGCGGGTCATCGAGTACATGCCGATGCTCAACCGCGCCATCGACCGGGCAGAGCACAAGCCGGAGCGTTGTCTGATCGTGCAGCGGGAGCAGGCGCCGGCGGAGCTGGTCGAGGGCCGGGACGTCGACTTCGCCGATGTGATGCGCCCCGGTGCTGTGGAACCGGCGGCCGCCGTGGAGGTGAAGGCCACGGATCCGCTCTACATCCTCTACACCTCCGGCACCACCGGGAAGCCCAAGGGCATCGTCCGGGACAACGGCGGCCATGCGGTCGCCCTCACCGTGACGATGCAGGAGATCTATGACGTCGGCCCCGGTGAGGTCATGTTCACCGCCTCCGACGTGGGCTGGGTCGTGGGCCATTCCTACATCGTCTACGGCCCGCTGCTGGCGGGCGCGACCACGGTGCTCTTCGAGGGCAAACCGGTCGGGACTCCCGATGCGGGCACCTTCTGGCGGGTCGTCAACGAACACGGCGCCAAAACCATGTTCACGGCTCCGACGGCGATCCGGGCGATCCGCAAGGTCGACCCGGACGGCAATTTCATCGACGAGATCGGGGTGCCCAGCCTCAAGAACCTGTTCCTGGCCGGCGAGCGGCTGGACCCCGACACCTATGCGTGGGCGACGGAGAAGGTCGGCGTACCCGTTACGGACAACTGGTGGCAGACCGAAACCGGTTGGCCGATCGCCTCCAACATGCGCGGACTCGACCCCATGCCGCTCAAACCCGGATCACCGAGCGTGCCGGCCCCGGGATACGACGTCCAGATCCTCGACGCGACCTCCGCCCAGTTGCCGCCCAACGAGGACGGTGCCATCGCGATCAAACTCCCCATGCCACCGGGCACGCTGGCCGGGATCTGGGGCGACGAGCAGCGCTATCTCAGCAGCTATCTGACCGCCTATCCGGGCTATTACCTGACCGGGGACGGCGGCTACCTCGACGAGGACGGATACGTCTATGTGATGGGGCGGACCGACGACGTCATCAACGTCGCCGGACACCGCCTGTCCACAGGTTCGATGGAGTCGGTGCTGGCGGGCCATCCGGCGGTGGCCGAGTGCGCGGTCATCGGTGTCCACGATTCGCTCAAGGGCCAGTCGCCACGCGGGTTCGTGGTGTTGAAGGAAGGCATCACGACCAGCCAGGAGCAGGTCGTCAAGGAACTCGTCCAGGCGGTCCGCGACGACATCGGTGCTGTCGCCTCGCTCAAGCAGATCGACATCGTGGCAGCGCTCCCCAAGACTCGGTCGGGCAAGATCCTGCGCAAGACGATGCGCGAGATCGCCGATGGCGGTCAGGGCAACGTGCCGTCGACCATCGAGGATCCCCAGGTCATCGAGGACCTGCGGGGGGTGCTGACCAGGACGATGTGAGCCGGACCGGGCGTACCCGTCAGGAAACCTCGTCCGGCAACACCTTGCCGGGATTGAGGATGCCGTGCGGATCGAGGGCCGACTTGACCGCACGTTGCATGGCAAGCACCGCGGGCGCCTGCTCGAGTGCCAAGCCGTGGCGCTTCAACAGCCCGACCCCGTGCTCGCCGGTGACGGTCCCACCGAGTGCGATCGCGTCCGCGATGATCTCCTCGAACGCGGCTTGGGCCCGCCGGCGCTGGTCGGCGTCGTCCGGCGGCGTGATCAGCAGGGGATGCAGGTTCCCGTCGCCGGCGTGCGCGATGTTTGCGATGTGCACGCCGTGCCGGGTCCCGATCGCCTCGATGCGGGCGAGCATCTCGGGGACGGCCGCTTTGGGTACGCAGACGTCCTCGGTCAGCACGGGCCCCAGCCGCTCGAGAGCCGGGTAGGCGAGCCGCCGCGCGGCGAACAGAGCCTCGGCCTCGTCCGGGTCCTCGGACCGGACCGCGAACGTGGCACCGGCCGATGCGAAGCACGTGACCATCGCCTCGGCCTCGGCGATACCTGCCGCGCCCGGGGTGTCGGTCCGGCCCAGCAGGACGACGTTCGCGTCGACCGAGAGCCCCATGTTCTTCCAGTCGTCGACTGCCTTGAGGCAGTGCCGGTCCACGAGCTCGAGCGCGGATGGCGTCAACCCCGCGGCGGCCACGGCCTCCACGGCGCGTCCTGCGTCGACGATCGAGTCGAAATGGCCGGCGATCGTGTGTTCGGGCTCGCGCAGCGGACGGAGGCGTACCGTCACCTCCGTGACGATCCCCAGCGTGCCCTCGCTGCCGACCAGCAGGCCGGTGAGGTCATAGCCGGCAACGCCCTTGGCCGTACGCCGCCCCACCCGCACCAACTCGCCGGTCCCCGTGACGGCCTGGAGACCGAGCACATAGTCCCTGGTCACCCCGTACTTCACGCAGCACAGTCCACCGGCGTTGGTCGCCACATTGCCGCCGATGGTGGACCAGGGGGAGGAGGCGGGGTCCGGGGGATACCAGAGCCCCTGTTCGGCACAGGCGGCGCGCAGATCGTCGTTCACCACCCCCGGCTGGACCACGGCCAGCCGCTCCAGGGGATTGATCTCGAGGATCTGCGCCATCCGCTCCGTGGAGAGGATCACGCAGCCGTCGGTGGCGTTGGCGCCGCCCGACAGCCCGGTCCCGGCACCGCGCGTGACGACCGGCGTCCCGTGGGCGATGCAGGCTTGGACGGTAGCCCGGACGTCCTCCGCGGTGCGGGGTCGAACCACCACCGCGGGCTGCCCGAACGGTGCCCACTCGGCCTCGTCCTGGGCATAGCTCGCGAGCACATCCCGGTCCGTGACCAGACAGTCGGCACCGATTCGGGCGCGGAGGTCGTCGAGAAGCATGTCAGGTCACGTCGCGAGCTTGCCACCGATCTCCACGATGCGCCGGGTCATGTGCTCGAGCGCATTGATGGTCGCTTCGTCCAGTTCGTTCTGGTTCTCGGGGCCGGTGATGTGGGACACGCCATAGGGGTTGCCATCGACGAACTTGAGGCCGTCGGTGTAGCCGGGCGCCACGATGATGCCGCCGAAGTGCATCACCATCTGATAGATGTGCTGCAGGGTTGTTTCCTGGCCGCCGTGTGCGGTCTGGGAGGATGTGAAGGCGGCGTACGCCTTGTTCGCGAGCTTGCCTTGGGCCCACAGTCCGCCGAGGCCGTCGATGAACATCTCGAAGGAGCCCGCGACATTCGAATAGCGGGTCGGGGACCCGAAGATCACCGCGTCGGCCCACACGATGTCATCGCCGGTGGCGGCCGGCAGGTCCTTGGTCGCTTCCCAGTTGCCCTTCCAGGCCGGGTTGCCCTCGAACACGGACGGATCGACCTGTTCGGCAATATGGCGCAGGCGCACCTCGGCGCCCGCCTCCTGGGCGAACTTCTCGACGAGCTGGGCCATCTTCGTGCCGTGGCCGGTGGCGGAGTAGTAGATAACAGCGAGCTTGGTCACGTCATTCCTCCGGGTCTGGATTCGTGCTGACGTCACTCACCGTACTGCGACGTGTTCTGGGCCACACTGACCCCGCTTGATCGCTTGTCCAGGCGGGCTCAACTAGGGTGCGAACGTGGTGCACATCGAGATTGCCGACCGGCTCCGCGAGACCCTGACCGAGGCCGATTACACCGTGGACACGGTGGTGGAGCGGATCGGTGACGAGGGTCAGCGGGCGCTGGGGCGCAACTCGACGATCGCAGCGGACTGGGCGCTCGGCCGCGACATGGACCCGCTCGCCACGCTGATCCGGCTCTGGTTGCTGCAGCAGCCGGTCTCGCGTCCGGCGGCCGAGCAGGCGCTGCCCGGGCTGGTGGACGGACTCGTCGCGGCGGGGATCCTGACCGGTGATGTACGCACGGTGTCCGCCGTGGTGGACGTCCGCCCCTATGCCGCGGATGACGGCACGGCAGGCTGGGTCGTCTCCGACCTCGTCAACGGGCTCGATGCCCAGCCCGGCCCGCCCCGGCCGGACTATGTGCTCGGCATCTCACCGGCCTCGACCTCGCTGGCGCAGCTCACGATGCGGGACCCGATCGCATCGGCACTCGATCTGGGCGCGGGGTGCGGCGTACAGTCCCTGCACCTCGCGCGGCACTCCCGACGGGTGGTGGCAACCGATCTCAACCCACGGGCCAACGAACTCGCCGCCTGGACCTTCCGGCTGAGCGGTGTGGCGCCCGAACAACGGCTGGGTAGCCTCTATGAACCCGTGGCGGGGGAGCGGTTCGATCTGATCGTGACGAACCCGCCCTATGTCATGTCGCCCCCCGACGGCACCCGACTCGTCTATCGCGAGGGCTCGATGGAGGCGGACGGACTGGTCGAAGCGATCGTGCGCGGATCCGTGGGCCATCTCAACCCCGGCGGGTCGCTGCAGGTCCTGGGCAACTGGGCGATCCTCGAGCCCGAGCGGTGGACCGAACGTCTCGCCGACTGGATTCCGCCGGGCTGCGACGCGCTGGTGTTGGAACGGGAACGGCTGGATCCGTTCGAATACATCGAGATCTGGCTCGCCGACGCGGGCCTGCTCGGCCACCCCGAGCACAGCGGGCGCTATCGCGCGTGGCTGGAATACTTCGACGACCTCGGGATCACCGGCGTCGGGATGGGCTGGCTGCTCGTCCACCGCAGCGGCTCGGCGCGTCCCGACATCCGGATCGAGCAGTGGCCGCACGCGGTCGAGCAGACGGTCGGGCCGGCGTTCGCGGCGCATCGGGCGGCGATCGCGTACGCCGGCCGCACCGACGCGGAGGTGCTCGCGACCAACTGGCGGCTGGCGGACGACATCGTCCAGGAGACGATCGGTGACCCGGGCGCACAGGATCCCCGCCACATCGTCCTGCGCTCCCAGCGTGGCTTCCGGCGGGCGGTCGAGGTCGACACGGCCCTCGGTGGAGTGCTGGGCGCCTGCGACGGCGACCTGCCTCTCGGGGCCATCATCTCCGCCGTGGCCGGCCTGCTCGAGGTCGACGCCGAGCGGCTCGTCGCCGACCTCCTTCCCCGCATCCGGCAGCTGCTGGCCGACGGGATGCTGACGCGATGACCCAGCTGTTGCCGCACCCGATCACCGGCGCCCTGTTCCCGTCACCGGTTCCGCCGGGGACGGGATGGCCGGGCGACCCGGCGTCCACGACGACCTCGGTCGCGACCACGGCAGCCGGGGTCAAGCGGCTCGCCGCATCGTCCGGGGATCCGGCTGAGCTGGCGGCCCGCATCTCGGTGTGCCGGGCTTGCCCCCGGCTCGTGGAGTGGCGGGAACAGGTCGCGGAGACCAAGCGTGCCGCGTACGCCCACCAACCCTATTGGGGCCGACCGGTCCCGGCCGCCGGGCCGGCGGATGCGCCCATCCTGATCGTGGGACTGGCCCCCGCCGCCCATGGGGCCAACCGCACCGGCCGCAACTTCACCGGTGACCGTTCCGGCGACTGGCTCTATGCCGCCCTGCATCGAGCGGGCCTGGCTTCGCAGCCGACCTCCACCCATGCGGGGGATGGGCTGACGCTGCGGGGTGTCCGCATCATCGCCGCCGTCCGCTGCGCACCGCCACAGAACAAGCCGACCACGATCGAACGGCAGACGTGTGCGCCCTGGCTGGACGCCGACCTCGCCTTCTCGAGCCCGCACGTCCGGTCGATCATGTGCCTGGGGCAGATCGGCTGGGACGCGGCGATCGCCGCCGTGCGGCATGCGGGCTGGGACGTTCCACGACCAAAACCGCGGTTCGGTCACGGCGCTCGTGCAACACTGCACACACCGGACGGGCGGACGGTGGATCTTGTCGGCTGCTATCACGTGAGTCAACAGAACACCTTCACCGGACGGCTCACGGAATCGATGCTCGACGAGATCGTCGGGTCGCTCTGAGCTACGGTGGCCACGAGTCCGGCCGCGTGCGTTCCGGCCGGATGCAGGTGGACCTCCGGGTCCGTCCCAGGCTGTACGCTTCCCGCCAAAGCACGTGGGGCTTATCAAAGGAATCGCGGGAATGACTAAGTCCGGTTGATGAGGACCGGTCGGGGGAGGAAGGTTTCCGTTGGCTACTCAGGCACCGGTTCGTCGGCTTGTGATCGTGGAGTCGCCCACGAAGGCGTCGAAGATCGCGAGTTACCTCGGCGACGGCTATGTCGTGGAGTCCAGCCGGGGACACGTGCGTGATCTGCCGATGCGGGCCTCGGACATCCCGGCCAAATTCAAGGGGGAGTCCTGGACCAGGACCGGCGTCAACATCGACAACGACTTCGAGCCCCTCTATGTGGTGTCCGCGGACAAGAAGGCCACGATCCGTGCCCTCAAGAGCGCGCTGGCCGACGTCGACGAACTCCTCCTGGCCACCGACGGTGACCGCGAGGGGGAGGCGATCGCGTGGCACCTGCTGCAGGAGCTCAAACCCAAGGTCCCGGCCAAGCGGATGGTGTTCCATGAAATCACTCCGCAGGCCATCGCGGAGGCGGTCGCCAATCCCCGCGACCTGGACACCGACCTCGTGGACGCCCAGGAAACCCGGCGCATCCTCGACCGGCTCTATGGCTATGAGGTGTCCCCGGTGCTCTGGCGCAAGGTCTCCCAGGGACTGTCGGCGGGTCGCGTGCAGTCCGTGGCCACGCGCCTGGTCGTGGATCGGGAGCGGGACCGGATCGCGTTCCGCTCCGCCTCCTATTGGGACCTCGACGCCGAACTGGACGCCGGAGAAGAGGCCGAACCCCGGATCTTCCCCGCGCGCCTCACCACCGTCGGCGACCGGCGCGTGGCCCAGGGCCGGGATTTCGATTCCCGCGGCCAACTGACCGGCCAGAACCTCGCGCATCTCGACCAGGCCCAGGCCACCACGCTGGCGTCGGCCCTGGAGAGGGCCGCCTGGTCGGTCGCCGGCGTCGAATCAAAGCCCTATCGCCGCAAGCCCTATGCGCCGTTCCGCACCACGACCCTGCAGCAGGAGGCCGGCCGCAAGCTCGGCTTCACCGCGCAGCGGGCGATGTCCGTGGCGCAGAACCTCTATGAGGGCGGCTACATCACCTATATGCGCACCGACTCGGTCGCGCTGTCCGCCCAGGCCATCGACGCGGCCCGCAATCAGGTGCGGCAACTGTTCGGTCCGGACTATCTGCCCGACAAGCCCCGGGTCTATGCCTCGAAGGTCAAGAATGCCCAGGAGGCCCACGAGGCCATTCGTCCCGCGGGGGAGGTGTTCCAGACCCCGGCCCAGACGGGTCTGGTGGGGGACCAGTTCCGGCTCTATGAGCTGATCTGGATGCGCACGATCGCGAGCCAGATGAAGGACGCCGAGGGGCAGTCGATCAGCGTACGCATCGATGCTCGCCTCCCCGAGCCCGCGCACCTGGCCGACCAGGCCGTCAGCGCGTGCCAGTTCACCGCCAGCGGCCGGACGATCACCTTCCACGGCTTCCTGAAGGCGTACGTGGAGGCGGTCGACGAGGCCCAGGCGCGGGAGGGCAACCAGTCCGATGACGCCCAGACGCGTCTGCCGCAGCTGACCCAGGGACAGCCTCTCGAGGCGGACGAGGTCACCGCCTCCGGCCACGAAACCAAGCCGCCCGCGCGCTTCACCGAGCCGTCGCTCGTCGCCAAGCTCGAGGAGCTGGAGATCGGCCGGCCGTCCACCTATGCCTCGATCATCCGCACGATCACCTCGCGCGACTATGTGTTCAAGAAGGGTTCGGCGCTGGTGCCGACCTGGCTGGCGTTCGCGGTCACACGGCTCCTGGAGGAGCACTTCCCCAAACTCGTGGACTACAAGTTCACCGCCTCCATGGAGGAAGATCTCGACGAGATCGCCAAGGGGGACATGCAGCGCCTGGAGGTGCTGAAGGCGTTCTGGTTCGGCGCCGGTGACCAGCGTGGCCTGCATGCCCTGGTCACCGGCCTGGGCGATATCGACGCGCGCAAGCTGTCGACCTTCCCGATCGGCGGGGAAGATCTGGAGACCGGCGAGTCCGGGATCGTGGTCCGCGTCGGCCGCTATGGCACCTATGTCGAGACCGCGGAGGAGAAGCGCGCCAACGTGCCGGACGATCTGCCGCCAGACGAGTTGACGGTCGAGCTCGCGCGTGAGCTGCTCTCCAAGCCGATGGGTGAGGAGCGTGAGCTCGGGACCGACCCCGATTCGGGCAACCCGGTCATTGCCCGCAACGGCCGGTTCGGGCCCTATGTGACCGAGGTGCTTCCGGAGGATGCGCCCAAGTCGGCCAAGGCCCGCACCGGATCCCTGTTCCGGACGATGACGATCCACGACGTCACCCTTGAGCAGGCGCTCCAGCTGTTGAACCTGCCCCGCGTGGTGGGCAAGGACGCCGAGGGCGTGGAGATCACCGCCCAGAACGGCCGCTACGGCCCCTATCTCAAGAAGGGGAGCGATTCGCGGTCGCTGGAGACCGAGGAGCAGATCTTCACCATCACGCTCGAAGAGGCGGAGGTGCTGTACGCGCAGCCCAAGCGTCGCGGCCGGGCCGCGGCCAAGCCGCCCTTGAAGGAACTGGGCGAGGACCCGGCGACCGGCAAGCCGATGGTGATCAAGGACGGTCGTTTCGGGCCCTATGTGACCGACGGCGAGATCAATGCCACCCTGCGTCGCGGGGATGATGTGGAGACCGTGACCCCGGAGCGCGCGGCGGAGCTGCTCGCCGAGAAGCGGGCCAAGGGACCGACGAAGAGGGTCGCGAAGAAGGCGCCGGCCAAGAAGGCCACGGCCAAGAAGACCACGGCCAAGAAGGCGCCCGCCAAGAAGACGCCGGCCAAGAAGACCACAGCCAAGAAGACCACCGCCAAGAAGGCGCCGGCCAAGAAGACCCCGACGGCGACCAGCGAGTGACCGATGTCCAGACAGCCGCGGCGACAGGTGCTCGAGCCGATCGGTGAAGTACGCCGGTTCGCGCTCCCCTTCACCGCCGCTCCCGGACGCCTGGTCAATCCGGAGATCGGTCTGCACAGCATTGCCCTGCGGTCCGGGGATCATGCCCCCTACACGATCGACGTCACGATCCTCGACGCACCGGATCTGCGGCTGATCCGCGCCGGCGTCTGGCTCGCCCACCGCGTGATCGATGGGCGGGGGGAGTGGTACCTCGCGAGTGACCAGTGGACGCCCTGGCTCCCCGCGGAGCGCATCGAGCAGATGGACGATGTCGATCTTCCGGACCTGTACGCCGACCTGGTGCGCCCGTTCCGGCGGGGTGCCCCGCTCGGTCCGGTGGCGGCGTTGTCCTGCGAACGGGACGAGTTCGCGCTGCGGGGCGAGAAGGCTGAACTGCTGGCAGTGCTCCGGGACGATCGGGTGCAGGTCCGTTCGAGCGGGGTGCTCACGGCCAGCTATCGCGAGGTCACGATCGCCGGGGTCGAGGGCCGGCTGCAGGGCGCCCACTCGACCTGGCTGACCGAGCTCCTGTGCGGGGTGGGTGGGACCAGGGTCAACGAGTTTCCCTCCCTCGCCCAACGCATCGGTTCCCCGGCGACGGGCCTGAGTGACTTCCCGCCGCCACGAGTGTGCCGACCGGATGACTCGCTCGAGGAGATCTGGAGCTATCGGCTCGGGCGTCGGATGCGTGAGCTGACCCATGCGGACCTCGCTTTCCGGGCCCGGGCGCCCGGCGCCCACGCGGACCTGCTGCGCTGTCTGCGGGAGATCAGTGCGCAGATTCTCGGGTTCACCCCGCTCATCGACGAGACCTGGGCGCGTGACCTGGTTGCGGACCTGGGCGGCGTACTGACCGAACTCGCCGACCCCGAGCGCGCGGAGGTGGTCGTCAACGGGGAACGCTATCTGCGCCTGCTGGACCGGCTGGTGTCCGCCACCCGGGCACCGGCCTTCGGCGGGCACGCGACCGAGCCCGCCGGGACAGCGCTGGCCGGTGAGCTCGGGGCGCGGCTGGGAGAGTTCGTCGTGGCCTGTGACGCGCTCATCGAGCATGCCGATGATGCGTTGTGGCAGTCCGCACTGGCGGCTGCCACCCGCGTCATCGACAGTTGTCACGTCCAGGTCCGCCCGAGCGAGAGAGTCGCGCTGATCGCTCAGCGGACGGCGCGGCTGGCCCGCCGGCTGGCGAGGTGCGTGCGGGTGACGGAGGAGTACGCCGGCCTGGATGTCGGGTCCCTCACCTCGCGGGAGGCCTTTGCCGCGGGGCGCCGGTTCGAGCGGCTGTTCGCCGAACAGGCCGAGGCCCGCACCGATTTCCTGGCTCGGTGGGACCGTCAGCGTCCACGCCTCGTGCGTGCCGCGGAAAACAAGAAGAATCGAGCCGGAGCCCCTTCCCGTGCGGGACGGGCCACGGGGAAGCGTCGACGGCGGGAGAAACGTTGAAGGGTCTGTTCATTGTGTTCGAGGGCGGTGACGGGGTGGGCAAGACGACCCAGGTCCGCCACCTCGCCGAGTGGCTGCGGGAACAGGGCCAGCAGGTGCTGACGACCCATGAGCCCGGCGACACCGCCGTGGGGCTCAAACTTCGCCAGATCGTGCTCGATCCCGCGACCGGGGACGTCGACCCACGTGCCGAGGCGTTGTTGCTGGCCGCCGACAAGGCACAGCATCTCTTCGAGAAAGTCAATCCCGCGCTCGCGTCGGGTGTGACGGTGGTGTGCGACCGCTATGTGGACTCGCTGATCGCCTATCAGGGGGTCGGCCGGGAGCTGGGCGCGGGGGAGATCGCCGATCTCGCGCGGTGGGCCACCGCGGGCGTCGTGCCCGATCTGACGATTCTGATGGATGTGGAACCGGCGCAGGCCGTTCATCGGAAGACCGATCGAGATCGGCTGGAGGACGCCGGGGCGGCTTTTCATCAGCGGGTGCGGCGGGGATTCCTGGCCCTTGCGGAGGCGGCGCCGGAGCGATATCTGGTGTTGCACGCTCGGGACGAGTTGGCGAGCAACGTGGCCGCTGTTCGAGCACGGGTCGCGGAACTGATCGCTGTCCATGCCTGACTGTCGGCCGGGTCTGGCACAGTGAACGGCATGGGTGTTTCCAGCCTGCCCGGCGTCTGGTCGGAGCTCATCGGTCAGGAATCCGCCGTGGCTGCGCTCCAGCGTGCCGTGAGCGGCAAGGCATACGCCATGACCCATGCCTGGCTCATCACGGGCCCACCCGGGTCGGGGCGCTCGAACGCCGGCAGAGCGTTCGCGGCGGCGTTGCAGTGCCACCAGGACGGGTGCGGGGAGTGCCGGGAGTGCCGGACGTCCCTCTCCGGAGCCCATCCCGACGTGACGCTCGTGCGCACCGAGTTGTTGTCCATCGGCATCAACGAAGTGCGCGAGCTGGCCAGGCGGGCCCAGATGAGTCCGACGCTGGGCCGTTTCCAGGTGATCGTCGTGGAGGATGCGGACCGCATCACGGACCGCGGCGCGGACGCACTATTGAAGAGCATCGAGGAACCGGCGACCAAAACGGTGTGGGTCCTGTGTGCACCGACTCCCGACGATGTGGTGGCCACCATCCGCTCCCGGTGTCGGCGGTTGACCCTCCGGACTCCGTCCGACGCCGCGGTCGCCCGGTTGCTGATCCAGCGGGACGGGATCGAGCCGTCGATGGCGGAGCATGCGGCGCGGGCCGCCCAAGGGCACATCGGACGCGCCCGCAAGCTGGCCCGCGACGATGCGGCGCGGGCGCGGCGCCGCGAAGTGCTCCTGATTCCCGGTCGGCTGACCGGTCTGGGTCCCTGTCTCACGGCGGCCGCCAATCTCGTGGAGTCGTGCGCGGCGGAGGCCGCGGACGCGACCGCCGAGATGGATCAGTCCGAGCGTGCGGCGTTGGAGGAGGCACTCGGCTTCGGCACCAAAGGAGCACGGCCCCGTCAGGCAGCCGCTGCGATCAAGGGGCTTGAGGAGCAGCAGAAGGCTCGGGCCAAGCGGCTGCAGCGTGACGCGATCGACCGGGCGCTGACCGAGCTGACGACCTATCACCGCGACGTTCTGACTCTCCAGACGGGTGCTGGAGCACGTCTGATCAATGCCGATCTCGAGCACCAGCTGTCTGCGGCAGCGCGCAGCACTTCGGCGGAAACCACGGTCCGGCGGATCGACGCCATCCTGGCCTGCCGCACGGCGCTGGAAACCAACGTGGCACCGCTGCTGGCGGTCGAAGCGATGATGATCGCCCTCGTCGAGGCCCAGCGTTTCGACTAGGGCGACCCGTGTCGGTCGCGGCCCGGCAGGGTTCTGGCTGCGAGACTTGCCTCAGGCACCCGGCCGGTGCGGCATGGTGTCGACTCCAACTTTTCCTCTGCAGCAAAGGCCCAGCCCATGAGTGTTCCTGAAGCCCGGACCGAGTCCGGCGCCCACAAGGCGCCGAGGGCCACCGACCCGGAGACAGAGCTTCTGCCGGAGCGCACGACTGTCGAACCCCAAGCGGGCCCCCAGGAGACCGCGGTCCTCCCCGCCGTCGACGCTGATCGACGCTCAGCCGAAGAGCCGGAGGATCCGGCCGTGGCTCGGGAACGGCGTCGCGCGGAGCGGGACCGGGCGCTCGGCACCCGTCGGCCGGCACCGGCTCCCGTCGTGGAAGAGGAACCGGCCCGGACGCCCCCGGATCGCGTGATCGTGCGCAACACCGACCGGTTCCTCGGGTCACTGGGCTTGTTCTTGTTGCGCCTGGTGACTGCCGGAATCATCGGTCTGCATGGTTTCGCCAAGGCCCTCGACATCGGGTCGGTCCAGGCGATGCTGGCCGACACGATCATTCCCGAACCGGTCATCATGTCCTATGTGCTGACGGGGGTCGAAGTCGCGATTGCCCTCGCTCTGTTGTTCGGCGTGCTCACCCGGGTGGCCGGCTTCGGGCTGGCCGTCATCGGGATCGCCTCGCTGGTGTTCGTCCACTGGACCACCAATCCCTTCGTGGGCAACGTCCTCACCGGTGAGCTCGAGCTCCTGCTGAGCGCTGTCGGCCTGACGTTCCTCTTCGTGGGGGCGGGGGGCTGGAGCGTGGATGCGGCCTTCCGGCGTCGCCGGGCGGCCGAATCGGCGTGAGCTGCGGAAGCAGCCGCCCCTGCCCTCTAGGGTTGGTCCATGCGATCCGTCATGGCCGTGACCTTCACCCCACACGGGTTGCTGACCTATGTCGACCCTGGGCCGTTCGAGGTCAACGTCGGTGACCATGTGCTGGTGCCGACCGAGGCCGGACCGGAGGTTGCCCAGTGCGTGTGGGCGCCCGAGGAAGTCCCCGGGCTGGAGCTGACCGACCTGCCCGTCTGTGTGGGTCTCGCCGGACCGGAGGACCTGGTGCGGGACGCGGCCAACCGCAAACGCCGCGCTGAAGTGCGGGTTGTGGCCAATCGGCTCATCCGCAGGCACCGCCTGCCGATGAAAGTCGTCGGGGTCGATTGGCTCGATCAGTTGGGGGGCGTGGACAGGGAGGCCGTGGTCTATTTCACCGCTCCCGGGCGGGTGGACTTCCGGGCTCTCGTCAGCGATCTGGCCAGGACACTCAATGCGCGCATCGACCTGCGTCAGGTGGGCACCCGGGACGCGGCCAGGCTCATCGGCGGCGTCGGACACTGTGGCCGCGAGCTGTGCTGTGCGAGCTTCAAGAACGAACTGGAGGCCATCACCCTGCGGATGGCGCGGGACCAACACCTCTCTCCCAATCCGCTCGCAATCTCGGGAGCCTGCGGCAAGCTGATGTGCTGCCTGAAATATGAGCACCCGCTCTATCTCGAATTCACCCGGGAAGCACCCCCGGTCGGTTCCACCGTGCTCACCGATGAGGGGCAGGCCACCGTCGTCGCACACAACGTCCCGACCGATTCCGTGGTATTGCGCATGACGGAGAGCGGGGAGGTCAGCCCGTGCACCCGCGCCGATTCCTGTGCAGCCAGGGCCGCCTATGAAGCGGCCGGTTCCCCCAACCGCAAGCCGAGACGACGTTGGAGCAAGAACCCCGACAGCGGCTCCTAAGCTGGAGGAGTGCGACTTCGTCTGACTGCCCTGAGCGGGATTCTCGCGCTCGCGCTGTCGGGCTGCGCCGCGACGCCGCCGATCACGCCGCCGACCGCGCCGACGACCAACCTCCCGGATCCGGGACCCCGCACCTCGCCGGATCGGCCCCGGCCTGCCTTGCCCCTGGTCCGGGTCGAAGGGATCACCAGCCCGCCTCCCGGTGACGGAGTGGAGCGCTATCTCGAGCAGGAGGTGGACTGGCGTACCTGCACCGTGCGCGGCTCGGCCCACCAGTGCGCCGAAGTTCTCGCCCCATTGGATTGGGCGGCACCGGAGGACGACACGGCTCTCACGCTCTTCCTGGTGCGGGTGCGGGCGACGAAAGAGCCCCGACTGGGCACGCTCTTCGTCAACCCCGGTGGCCCCGGTGAGCCGGGCACGGGCTTGGCCACCTCTTTCGCGCGTACGGGCCTCGAACAGTTCGACATCGTCGGCTGGGATCCGCGGGGGACGGGACGCTCCACTCCGGTCGCTTGTGCGTCCGGGCCGGAAATGGATGCCTTCTTCGGCGTCGACATCTCCCCGGATGACGAGGCTGAACGGCAGGCCGCCATCGAGGCGAGCAAGGCCTTCGGGGAAGCCTGCCTGGAGAACTCGGGTCGTCTGCTGCAGCACATCTCCACCCTCGACACGGTCGCTGATCTCGACCTGCTGCGCAGTGTGCTGGGGGAGGACGAGCTCAACTTCTTCGGCTATTCCTATGGCACTGATATTGGTTCGAGGTACGCCCACACCTACCCCCATCTGGTGGGGCGCATGGTCCTCGACGGGGCCGTTGACGTGACCGGTTCTGAGGAAGTGATCCAGGCGATGGGGTTCGAACGGGCACTGCAGAACTTTGCCGCGTGGTGTGCCGACCAGAACTGTTCGCTCGGCCGGGACCCGGCACGGGTCGTTGAGTCGGTGACCGGGTTCCTCGATCGGCTCGACCGACGACCGCTCCCTGTGGGGGAGCGCGAACTCACCCAATCACAGGCGGTGACCGGCATCGTCGTGGCACTCTACGGGGCCGAGAACGAGTGGACGCTGCTGCACAACGCGCTACAACGAGCCCGCGACGGCGATGGCTCGCTGCTATTGCAGATGGCCGACTTCTACAATACCCGAGCCGCCGACGGCACCTACGATGCCCGGATGCCGGCGTTCACGGCGATCCGATGTCTCGACGAGGCTGATGGGGGGATCGCCGGCGCAGAGCACAGGGCAGCGGTCCAGAGCGAGAAGGCACCGATCCTCGGCCCCTATTTCGGAGTGGATTATCTCTGCCCGGTCTGGCCGGTCGCGCCGATCGACCCGCCGGAACCGGTGACCGCCAAGGGAGCTGCGCCGATCCTTGTCGTCGGCTCGACGGGCGACTCCGCCACCCCCTATGAGCACGCAGAGGCGATGGCTCGGCAGCTTGAGTCGGGCGTCCTGTTGACCTATGACGGTCCCGGCCACGGTGCCTATGGCGGGGGTTCCACGTGCGTTGATGACGCTGTAGTCCGATATTTCACCGAGAGTTCACCGGCAGATCACCGGACTTGTCGCTGAGACGCCGGACTGACCGGCAACCCTAACCCGACGATAGATTTCCCTTTACCCTCACCCTCTGTGAGGGTACGCTGGCGAAGTGCCTGTTGCCGGATGGGCTCGAACAGCTTGTGTCCGGTCAAGGTGAGCCGCTGGCCCTGTCGAACCGGCTTGCCGTCGTTTGCGAGATCCGGAAAGGGTGGGCGTGGCAACCGGAAGATTGAGCGACACGTTGTCCTCGCGGAACAACTCCCTGGGGCTCCTCCGCCTTGTCTTCGCGAGTTTTGTGCTGATCTCCCACGCGTTCCCCATTGGCGGGTTCGGGGTCGACCCGACGCACGTGTGGTGGAACAGGCAGGCGGATATCAGTCAGATCGGTCTCTTGGGCTTCTTCGCGCTGAGCGGCTATTTGATCACTCAGAGCGCCCAGCGCAGAGACCCGCTCCAGTTCTTGTGGGCACGATTCCTTCGGATCTATCCCGCCTATCTGGCGGTACTGCTCGTCACCGCGTTGATAATCGGGCCGTGGGCTTTCCGGCACGAGCAGGGGACGTTGAGCGGTTACTGGACCACCGGTGACGGTGGGCCACTGATGTTTGTGATCAACAATCTCCTGCTCAAGCAGCAGCAACGTGGCATCCACGACATCTGGGGTTCGCTCCCACACGGCATCATCAGCGGGGAATCCGTCATGAACGTGAGCCTGTGGACGCTCTATTGGGAATTCCTCTGCTATTTCCTCATCGGCGCGTTGGCCGTCTTCGGGTTGTTGCGTCGGGCGAAGTGGATCCCCCCGGTCCTCGCGATCGGTTTGATGGTGAGCGCCGTGGTCACCGACCACGTCCCCGGGGTGGGGTGGACGACGCCTCAGTCCCGAATCCTTTCTCTGGTGTGCGTCTTCCTGATCGGAGCCAGCTTTCGTCTCTATGCCCATCACATTCGCATCAACTGGAGATGGGCCACTGTTGCCGGCTTGGTGGTGGTTGCCTCCTTGATGACGGCGGGATTCTCCTCCGTTGGTCGCGTTGGGTTGGCCTATCTGGTCCTGTGGGCCGGGGTCGTCCTACCCAAGAGCTGCCACAAGGTCGGTGCCAAGACCGACCTGTCCTATTCGATCTATATCTATGCTTGGCCGACTGCGATGGCGTTGACATCTTTGGGCGTACCGGATTGGGGCTATGTGCCATTCGTGCTGCTGACCTTCGCCATCGTCGTGCCGGTCGCCGCGGTGAGTTTCCATCTCATCGAGAAGCCGTCCCTGAGATGGAAGGACAGGGGACCGGGTGCTGGGATCGACAGCATTCGCGATCGATTCCGTCACCGGCGAGTCGCGGGTGTCAACCCGAATTGAGTTTGTGGCTCCAGCCCGCAGGTCGCTATAGTGTGCAACTGGTCGGCGCGCCGACCACGCCGCCTTAGCTCAGTAGGCAGAGCAACTCACTCGTAATGAGTAGGTCGGGGGTTCGACTCCCCCAGGCGGCTCCACAACCCGGGCCTGACAAGCCAAAACACCCCGGACACGGCACCGTCCAAAGTAGACAATTCGCGTTTGGGGCTGAAAACGGCACGGATTGAAATGAGGGCCTCCCTTGGCGCATGCGCTGGGGGAGGCCCTCATTTCTGCGTTCCAGGGCTCTCCATCTGCTCACCACGGGCGTACGCATTCAAGATGGCCGCGACGTCCGGCCCGGACAGGTCCCGCGCCCGATAGTGCTTCTGGGTGACCCTCGTGCCGGCATGCCCGAGCTGCAGCGCCGCATCCGACAGCTCCGGGATCGCCGTCGCGATCGTCCGCCGGAACGTGTGCGGAGTCACCCACTCCAGCCCGATCCCGGCCCGGATCCGCCGGATCACCGACCGCACATTGCTGGGGTCCCGCGGGCCACCAGTCCGGGACGGGAACACCAGTCCGAGCGTGCTGTCGGCGACCAGCTCGGTGCGGCGCCGCAGCAGCGTCGCGACCAAGAAGCCCGGCATCCGCAGCCCGCGGGCCTGCTTCGACTTCGTGTGCGGCTGCCGCTTGAGCCCACCCTCGGAGGCCACGATCGTGCCGGTCAGGACCGCGGCGCCCTCGGCCAGGTCCAGGTCCTGCCAGCGCAACGCGAGCACCTCCCCGATCCGCATCCCCGTCCCCAACAACACATCGATCACGTCCGCGATGTCCGATCTTCGGCGGCTTCCCGGCTGGGCCGCCGCCGGCAGGTCTTTGAACGCCTGCCCGTGCTCCCACGCGATCGCCGCTGCCCGAAACAACCCGACCTCGGCCGGGGTCAGCACCCGCACCCCCGGATCGTCACCATCCGGGGCCGCCGCGGCGATGGGTGCGATGTCCCGGACCGGGTTCTGTATGAGGAGCCCGTGCCGGACCGCCATCCCCAACGCACTCTTCAGCACGCTCCTGGCCAGCCTGGCTGTCCCGGGCCCGTGCCCTGCTGCGATGGCCTTCACTACACGATCGACCTGTGTCACCGTGCACTCGGCCACCGTGACTTGGGCAAACCGTGCTCTGAGCGGGCCCTGGATGATCTCGCCAATACCGAAGCCTGGTCTGATCAGCCAGCCGATCCCGCGACTCTTCGAGCCATGCTTGCGCGAGATCAACCACCAGCATGCTCCCTGATAGCACCGCACCCGAGCCGGCCTCCGCCATGCCATGAAACGCCGAGATCAGCGCATTCCTGGCCGCGGTGTTCGACGCCCCGACCCGACGATAGGTCCGCGTCACACCATCCGTGCCACGGAACCGCGCCCGTGCGACCCGCTTCCTCCCGCCGTCGCGGCGTAGGCGATCTCACCCCAGCCGCCGATCGGCAACCGCGGCCAACCCATGGATCACTCGCCCTCAGCCTGTTCAGCAGCGACCATCGCCGCCGCGATCGCCTCGAGCATCCGTCGGCCAGCGCGCCCCCGACAGCGCCACCATCCTCGACGACGACGCCCGCGACGACTACCAGCTCACCACGCTCTCCAGCAGGGCCGGGGCTTGGAGCCACTGGCACGATCCCGACTCGGCCTCGACCCGCCCTTACGGGCAATACCGCACCACCGGTGGCACCCTGAGCGTCGGCCACAACTTCGGCGGCCAAGCCTTGCACATGCAGGCCCGCGCCCAACTCCCGGCCGCGGGCTGGTGGGGGGTGCAGGTCGGGAACGTACGCGCAGAAATCAACGACACCGGGGCCCTGCGCATCACCAACAACGGAGCGACCATCGCCACCGCGACGGCACCCGCACTCGGAACCAGCACAGTCCCCGGCCGCGCACTGGCCGTGGTCGGGCTGCGGATCCGGGACGGGCACGCCCGGGCGTACGCCGCACGCTCCGAGACATCGGTGCCGCTACGCCTGCAGGCCACCGTCCCCGCCGGTGACGGACACGGCACAGCCGGGGCATGGGCCAGCGATGACGCCTGGTTCGACCACCTGCGCCTGGGCGACGGCTGGTGGTACCAGCCACGCGAAGCCGTCGAGATCGAGATCGACAGCCAAACATGGACAGTCGGCCGGATCCGCCGCACTGGTGTGGTTTGGGACGCCGCCGGCCGGTTCCGGCCCATCACCGACGTCGAAGAATCCTCGACCCGCACCCAGGCGATCAGCCTGGACTGGACCTATGGACACATCACGCCCAGCCCGCTCGCCACCACCAAGACCTCGATCGTGACCGTACGCCCGATCGACGTGGACGTGTGGCTCGGACGAATCTTCGCCTGCGACGCCCAAGGCGTCCGAATCTTGTAATACTCCGACGTCGACTACCGCGCCCGCTGGGCCGATATCGCCACCCACGACTACCGCCTCCAAGGCATCGCGCTATGGACCCTCGGCCAAGAAGACATCCGATTGTGGGAGCGAATCAAAGCCGGTGAATACCCCCAAGACGCAGCAATCGGATTCACCGGATAAACCCCCAAACGAAAGGAACCAGAAATGGCCTATGCAAACCTGCGCGCCCGCACCACCCGACAGATGACAGCGCTCACCGCCCCGAGGCCATTACGTCAAGACACTCCCCGCCCGATCCGCTTTCGACATCAAAGAAATCCGCCGAATCATCGACGGCTCCTACAACAAGGTGTGGGTTAAATCCGGGTTGAACCACTGGTACTTGTACGAGAACGGCTGGTTCGTGGGACGCGACTTCAACGGCGGATTCTACACCACCGACTGTCCGATCTATATCTCGCCGGCGGGGCGTCCCAACTACCGCCTTGGAACGGAACACCCTCCATCGACCGCAAGCCACACCCAGGGAGCATGTACATCGTCTATCGCTGGAGCAACGGACCAGGCACCGAGTTCTGGCAAGCCGTGGCCCCTCAACCGTACGTCTGACCGGCGGCGCTTCGAAGACACTCAGACGCCTTGGCGAGTGCCGCTTCCCCTTGATCAAGGCGATCACGGTCCCACTCCACACCATCCCAGCCGGTGTGGCTGAGTCGGAACCAAATACCTCTCTGGCTGGGAGAAAGGCCCGGGTAGTTGGTGAGCACATACTCATTCATGCTCGGGGCCTCGTACGCGACAACCCACCAGCGCTCCCCGATGCTGATCCCCTCGCCCACCTGCACTTGAACGCCATGGGCAGCTGGCTCGCCCCACCGCTGCTGGACCCGGGCTTGCGTGTGCTCGCTGATCGGCTGACACCCGTCGAGCGGGGTGGGGTCCTCCACCGCCTCGGGAGAGCATCCCGCCAGCAGCAGGCACGCCATCAACACCCCGAGGATTCGCATGCTCGCAGAGCCTACCGGCCCGATAGGAAGCAGCCCGTTGACGTCTGAGGTCCTCCGCAAGTGGGTCCTGCGTCAGCGACCAGGTCACCGCGTGGGGCTTCCTGCACCAGGCGCTCGTCAAGAACCACCCGCACTCGCCACCGACGGTGCCGCGGTCGAGGAAGCGCGCGAGGCGGTCGAAGCCATTGAAACCATCACGCTCGGCATCGACGCCATGGACCAGTGATGTCGCGGTCCAGCGCTGCACCCGCACCGGCCAGCGCATCGCGTGGTGCGGCGTCATTCGAGCCCGGCCGGTGCGACAAACAGGTCCATGTAACCGTGGGACTGCCGGGCCTCCTGCAGATCCTGTGCGTGCCGGTCCAGTGCGATGTCCTCACCGATGGTGGGGCGCCATTGCGTGATGTCGGTGGGCTCACCCTTGTCGTCGAGGCCGACGAGCACCATGAGGCAGTGACAGGTGAGCTCCATGAGGCGGGTCGTGGGGTCGCCCGTGCGCACGTGCACCGAGATGTGCATGGTCTTCTCGGTGGTGTGCAGGAGGCGGGCCTCGATCTCCACCAGGTGTCCGATGATCATCGGACGATAGAAACGGACGCCGCCGGCGTACACCGCGATCGCTTCACCTCCGGTCCACCGCTGGGCACAGGCATAGGCAGCCTCGTCGATCCAGCCCATCACCGTGCCGCCGTGGACCTTGCCGCCCCAGTTGACGTCGGTGGGCTTGGCGAGGAACCGCATGGTGATGCGCTCGCCCTGGCCGGCGTCGGTGTACGACGCGCGGCTCATCAGCTGCTCGATTTCCTGCCGGGACTTGTTGAGCTCTTCCGCGTCGTTGAAGAACTTCTGGTCGAGTTCGGTTTGGGGGACGAACGGGGGCACCTCGACGCTCTTCCCGTTCTCGTCAATGGCGACGAAGACGAGAGCGCATCGACAGGCTTCGTGCATTTCTGTGCTCTGCGGGGAGCCGGCCCGCACAGTGACGAGGATGGTCATGCTGGTCCGGCCGGTGCGGACGATCCGGGCATTCGTTTCCACCAGCTCGCCATTGGCGATGGCGTGGTTGAAGACGACGTTCCCGACATAGGCGGTCACGGTGGGCTTCTTCGCCCATGCGACCGCTATGCCATAGGCGGCCTTGTCGATCCACTCCAGCACCCGCCCGCCGGGCACTTTGCCCTGGAGGCCAATATCGGTGGGGGCAGCCAGAAAGCGAAAAGTGAGCTCATTGTTCGACATGACCTCACTCTTCCCGATCGGATGCCTCCTGGGGAAGACCCTGCCCACCTGCCGACTCGTCAGTGTCCGAATCCTGTGTGTTGGGGGCCTTTTCGTTGACCCAGCCGGCGATGAGCCGCATCTTCCGTTCGGATTCCGACCCCGGCCGAGTCGTATAGACAAACAGCGTCTGATCTTCCTCTCCCGCTACATCGAGCGCCTCATAATCCACGTCCAGCTCCCCGACCATCGGGTGGTTGAACCGCTTGACGCCCGCGGTGCGCTCCACCACGCGCTGTTCCGCCCACCAGCCACGGAACTCCTCGGAGCGGACGGCGAGATCTCCGACGAGCTCCTTGAGCAGTGGATCATCGGGGTGCCGTCCGGCATCCATCCGCAGGGTTCCGACCATGGAGCTCACGGTCGCCTCCCAGTCCCGATAGCGGGTCCGGGCCTCCGGATCGAGCAGTGCCCAGCGCAACAGATTCCGTTGGCGTACTGGCTCGACCATGAAGTCGTGCAGCACGAAACGGGCCATGGGGTTCATGGCGAGCACGTCGGTGCGGCGGCCGCGCACGAAGGCCGGGAGGTGGGGCAGTGAGTCCAGCAGTTGGTGCAGGGAGGGGCGTACGCGCTGGACCAGGCGGTGGGTTGCGTCCGGCCTGCTGGCGCCGACCGCGGCCCGGGCGAGTGCGAAGAGGTGCTGCCGTGCCGAGGAATCGAGCTCCAGGGCATCCGCGAGGCTGTTGAGGACGTTCTCGGAGGGAGAACGATGCCGTCCTTGTTCGAGGCGGGTGTAGTAGTCCGCGCTGAGTCCGGACAGCTGGGCCACTTCTTCGCGGCGCAGTCCGGGTACGCGACGTGCCCGCGGGTCACCCAGGAACGCGGGGTCGGGAGCGACCATCGCCCGCCTGGCCTTCAGGAACTCCCCGAGTTCGTTGCCGGTCATGCTCCTCCTGTCGTTGCGCGGGGGCGCTCGGGCCCCATCAACCCTCTGCCCGATCCTGTCAGACCCTTGTGTTTGGATGGGAAACAACATCGAGCGCGAAGGAGTGACATGGCCAGCGAAGGTCTGCACGAAGAAAATCTCAGCGACGAGGCACTCGACCTGCACCGTGCAATTGTCTCCACGATGGAGGAGCTGGAGGCGGTGGATTGGTACAACCAGCGTGCTGAGAAGGCCGCCGACCCGGAGCTGAAAAAGATCCTCGAACACAACCGCGATGAGGAGATCGAGCATGCCTCGATGCTCATCGAATGGTTGCGCCGCAACAGCCCGAAGTTCAACGAGGAGATCAACACCTATCTCAACACCGACGGATCGATCGTCGAGGCCGAGGAAGAGGCCATGGGCAAGGACTGAGCCGGCGCACGGGACTGAGCGATGGGTCCCACGGTGCTGGTCGTTGACGACCAGCCACAGATCAGAGAAGTGCTGAGGGCCTATCTGGAGGCCGACGGGTTCTCGGTGCTGGAGGCGGACACTGCCGCGAGTGCGCTGGCCCGGATTGATGCCGAGGCCCCGGAGATGATCCTGCTCGACGTCGGGCTGCCCGACACGGACGGGATCGAGGTGCTGCGTCGACTTCGCGCGCTGCCCGACCCCGCGCGGGCGGGGGCGTACGTCATGATGGTCACCGCCCGCAGCGAAGAGGTCGACAAGCTGGTCAGTCTCGCGGTGGGGGCGGACGACTATGTCACCAAGCCGTTCAGCCCCCGCGAGGTCGTCGCCCGGGTGAAGGCGATCATGCGCCGGGACCGGGCGCCGGCCGAGTCGGACGGGTTGCGGTTCGTCGGGATGGTCGTACGCCCGGCTGAGCGCGAGCTGAGTGTGGACGGACGTGCGGTCGAGCTGTCGGCGCTGGAGTTCGATCTGCTGCTCGCGCTGGTCGAGGCCCCTGGCCGGGTGTTCTCCCGGGCTCAGTTGTTGGAGAAGGTCTGGGGCTATGACTTCTTCGGCGACGAACGGGTGGTGGATGTGCACATCCGCAACCTGCGCCGCAAACTGTCCGACGATGCGACTGACCCCCGGTTCATCCGTACTGTGCGGGGGGTGGGATACAAGTTCGTCGGGGAGCGGTCATGAAGCGATTGTCGATCCGGTTGTTCATCAGCCATCTCGCGGTGGCGCTGGTGGGTGGTCTCGTCACCGGCCTGTTGGTGCGGCTCCTGCTGCCACGGCTCTATGACCAGGCTTCCCACGGTGTCGGGTTGGGCCGGGGCCCCGGCGGTGGGCCCGGGCCGGGTGGCCAGATGTGGCAGCTGGTCGCCGTCTCGGTGGATCGGGCGCTGCTGATCGGAGTGATCGCGGGCGTTCTTCTGGCACTCGTCCTCGGCCTGCTGCTGTCCTGGCGCCTGCTCGCACCCTTGCGCGACATGCAGCGCGCGACCCGGCAATTGGCGGCCGGCGACTATCGCCTGGAAGTGGCACGGCCGGGCACCGCGGAGTTGGCGGAGCTGGCGGACGATGTCAATGCCCTGGCCGGGGCACTGGCCACGACGGACGCCCGCCGGGTGCGGTTGATCTCCGAGGTTGCCCACGAGATGCGTACGCCCCTCACCGTCATCGACGGCTATGTGGAGGGGATGATCGACGGCGTCTTCGTGCCGGACGCCGAGCGGTTGGGTCGGATCAGCACGGAGGTACGCCGGATCCGGCGCCTTGCCGATGACTTGTCGACGCTCTCCCGGGTCGAGGAGGGCCGGCTTGAGTTGGAGATGGCCGAGGTCGACCTGGCAGCTCTGGTGCGCAGGACAGCCGAGCGGTTCGAGCCGCAATTCGATGAGGCCGGGGTGCGGCTGCACAGTCTGGTGACCGGCAAGTTGATGGCCCACGCGGATGCGGACCGACTCGGGCAGGTTGTGGGCAACCTGCTGGGCAACGCACTGCGGGCGACCCGTGAGCGCACGGATGGGGAGGTGCTGCTCGGGATCGCCCGCACGACTGAAGGTGGTCACCCCGTTGCCCGACTCACCGTGACCGACAACGGGGTGGGGCTTGCGCCCGATGAGCTGACCAAGATCTTCGAGCGCTTCTATCGTGCGCCCAGGGCCCGGGACACCGAGGGTTCGGGCATCGGGCTCACGATCGCCCGTGACATCGTCCGGGCCCATGGCGGTGAACTCACCGCCAATTCACCGGGACCGGGCAAGGGCGCCACGTTGACGTTGACGCTGCCGTTGGCCTGATCCGGGATCAGCGGTTCGGGCAGTTCTGGTGTTTCATCGGCCGGGCGCCGGGTCCGCGGTCCCGGCCGGGTCCGCGGGTCTCGCCCCGGGCGAGGGCCTCGAACGCCTTGAGGTGGTTCTCCGAACCCCTCAGGAGGTTGGCGTAGACGCGGTCGAGGTCGGGGTTGTCCGAGGTCTCGATGGCCGCCTTGAGGTCGGCGATGTCCCGGGTCTCGAGCTCGACACCCACCGCGATGGCGGCTTCCTTGGACTCCATGCCGCGCGCATACCAGTCATCCCACAGCTTCTGCAGTTCGGGGTTTGAATAGGTGCCGACCTCGGCGTCCGCCGCTGGATCCGGGAGCCGATAGCGGGTGATGATGGTGCCCATCGCATCGAAATGCCGCTGTTCGCTGCTGGCAATGCGGGTGAACGCATCGACAGCCCACTTCTCGCCGAAGGCTTCATAGAGCTCCTTGGCGAGCCGCTCCTCGTCGCGCATCAGCGCGATATCGGTCTTCTCCGCGTCGCTCAGGGGCGCGGTGGCGACGGTGGTTGTCCGGGGGCCGGTGCCGGGCGCGGGGCGGTCGGTGGGTGGGCCGGCGTACGCCGGCACCGTCGCAATCACGGCCAGTGCGGTCAGCGCGGCGGCGGCGAGTCCGATCGATTTCTTCATGACACTCACTCCTGGGTCCTGGGGTTCCTCACCATGCACTTCACCGCACGTGTGTGAAGAGGGACCGGCCCGGAATGTGATGATTGTGTGAAAGGTCGCCGCGGGTCAGCCGCGGAACGCGAGGATCACGGGGCCCGGCTCCGGATCCGCCCACGTCCCGCCGATCCTGATGCCGACGAGGGTGGCGGTCGGAAAACCCCACCGGATGGCGTCGAACGCTGTGGGGTCGGACTCCGCCTTGTCCGCGAGCGCGTGGGCGAGGGTGGGGATGCCGGGCGCGTGGCCTACGACGAGCAGGACCCGAACATCGTCCGCCACCTCGCCGATGACGTCCCGGATGGTGTCGGAGCCGGCGTTGTAGATCGCCTCCGTCGGGTGGGTGGCACAGCTCAGCCCCAACAATCCGGCGGTCTGCCGCGTCCGCACGGAGTCGGAGCAGAGGGTCTCGTCGGGGAGGAGATCGTTCTCCGACAGGTACGCCCCCGCGCGCCGGGCCTGGTCCTCACCTGCCTCGGAGAGTGGGCGATCCTTGTCCCCGAGACCGGGGGCGAATGTGACGGCGTCGGCGTGACGCATCAACAGCAACAGTCGCGGGGCAGCAGCCATGGTGGCAGTCTATGCAGCGGTGCTCCGGCCGGGACGGCGGGCGACCAGGATGTCCCGGTGGATCGAGGAGTCCACGCGGTGCCCGAACCGGAGCCACGGGCCGTCGGAGAGAACGGTCAGTCCCGCATCGCTGACCATGGCGCTCAGATCTTCGCGGGACAGCCCCAGGGTGTTCCAGCTCAGCCCGAGTGCACCGCCGACGGCGAGCTGGGAGGCCCAAACGCCGATCGCCTCGCCCAGGAGATCGGCCGGTGACCGCTCACGTTTGCCGGCGGCTCCCTTGCCGGTGGTCCGTGAGCCGTGGACGACGCCATAGGGGGCATCGGCGACGATGAGCTCGAACTTCTTCCTGCCGAACAGTTTCGCCGAGTCCCGGGTGTCCCCGGTGAAGACGGTGGCGGTCAGCTCGTGGGTCGGTGCCGAATCCGCGGACCGAATGCGGGCGGTGGCGTCGAAACGGCGACCGATGGACTTCCCCTCGCGCCGGACGGGGGTGATGTCGGCGGTGTGCTTGAGGCGCTTGCGGCGCAGCCAGGTTTTCCAGAAGGCGCCCATCGCCTCGAAGGCCTTGGCATCCACTTCGACACCGGCGGCGTTGAAGCCCAGCGTCCAGGCCACGGACAGGGTGGTGCCGCGACCGCACAGCGGGTCGAGCACGGTGATCGGGCGGTCCTCGGGCAGCTGTGCGGCGGCGCGGGTCACGTTCAGCAGCAGCCGTGTGAACTGCTCATTGGTCTTGCCCTGGTATTTCGGGATGGTGACGAAGTCGTCGGCCAGGAGGTCGACGGCCGGGAGTTCCACCGGTCGCAGCAGGTCCCCGACCTGCTCGAACAGCGCCAGCCGCGCCGAGGACCGGGCAATGGCGGCCAGGGCGGCGTTCTCCAGGGAATCGGCGGGCAGGGACAGATAGTCCACTCCGGCCAGCGTCTCCGGGGAGGCGGCCAGCCCCGTGGTGACCTCCAGCTCAGCAGCGACCAGCGCTCCGGCCGCCCCGGCGTACACACGATTGGCCGCCGGGGACAACAACAGCAGGTGGCTCACTCAGTGAGCACCGGAACCGGTGGGATGCTCATAAGGAGTCCCCTTGGCGCGCTCGATGGACGCGGCGATCTCTTCCTCGGCCTCGACCCGGCCGGCCCAGGTGGCGCCTTCGACGGACTTGCCGGGCTCCAGATCCTTGTAGACGGAGAAGAAGTGCTCGATCTCCAGCACCTGGTGGGTCGGGAGGTCCTCCAGGTCCTGCAGGTGGTCCTGGCGGTGGTCGTCCGCGGGGACACAGATCAATTTGTCGTCGCCGCCGGCCTCGTCGGTCATGCGGAACATGCCGATGGCGCGGCATTCGATCAGGCAGCCGGGGAAGGTGGCCTCAGGGATGAGCACCAGCGCGTCGAGCGGGTCGCCGTCCTCGCCGAGGGTGCCCTCGATGTAGCCGTAGTCCGACGGATATTGCGTCGAGGTGAACAGCGTCCGGTCGAGACGAATGCGCCCAGTGGCGTGATCGACCTCGTACTTGTTCTTCTGGCCCTTCGGAATCTCGACGGTCACATCGAATGTGACCCTGCCCGGTTCCACCGCCTGCTGGCCGGCTCCTGCGGAGTACTCTTCGGTCACCGCTCACCCTTTCGGTTGGTGTGGTAAGTGAACAGACGCAGCCTAGCGCTGACCGACCGCGCATCAGGTGCCTGACCATGGAAGGACGCCATGACCAGCAGGGGGCTTCTCCTTCGCTCGATCGCGCTCATCGTCGTGGTGGTCGCTCTCGTGCTCGGGTTGGCGTCCGGGTTGCTGGGGAGGGGGCTGTACGCGGTGGGCCTCTATCGCGATGGCGGATCGCCCAGCGTGGACCCAACGGTCTTCCATCATTCCGATGCCCGGTCGACGGTCCTGCCCCCGGAACCGGGGGAGCCCGTGCTGGCGGGCACAAGCCCTGCGCCCGGCACCAGTGCGGCCGCGGTGACGGAGAGGATCCGGGCCCTTGAACCGGTGACCGGCGAATCCTTCGGCCTCATCGTCGACGAGAGCACCGGTGCGACGCTCTATGCCGACAACGCCGAGGGGGCGGCCGTCCCGGCCTCCACCCTCAAGGTGCTGACCAGCCTCGCCGCGCTCGAGGTCCATGGGCCGGACCATCGGTTCGCGACCAGGGTGCTGCACGATCCGGCCGACCCCCGGAAGCTCTATCTCGTCGGTGGTGGCGATCCCTATCTGGCAAAGGGGCCAGCGGGCGCGGCCCCGGACCGCGGCTCGATCCTGGACCTGGCCGCGGACACCGCGGATGCCGTCGCGCAGCGGAGCTCCACTCCGGCTGCGGAACCCCTCGGCCCGCTGGAGATCGTGGTGGACACGTCCCTGTTTGCCGGGCCGGGCTGGAATCCCGACTGGATCCCGGTCTATCGCGACTATGTGGCAGAAACATCGGCTCTGTGGGTCGATGGGGCCCGCCCCACCGGAGCCCCGATCGGGCCCCGGGAGGAGGACCCGGCCGGGGTCGCCGCTGATGCGTTCGTCGCCGAGCTCCGCAACCGGGGGGTGGAGGTCGGCCCGATCAGCCGAGGGGAAGCCCCCGCTGGCGCAATGTCGCTGGCCGAGGTTCACTCGATGCCGCTGGAGAACATCGTCGAACAGGTGCTGATCTATTCCGACAACGATGCCGCCGAGGTATTGTTCCGGCACGTCGGGCGCTCGGGCGGGCGCAGCGGGTCCATCACCGACGCGCAGAGCGCGATGGAAGAGATTCTCACCGAGCTCGGAGCCTGGACCGAGGGCATGCGGATCGTGGACGGATCAGGGCTTTCGCGCAGCAACCTGGTGTCCGCCCGTTCGCTCACCAACGCGGTGCAGCTCGCTGTCAAGCCGGATGCCGACCGCTATCGCGCGATCCCGACGGGCATGTCCGTGGCGGGCACGGAAGGTACGCTCGCCGACCGCTTCGTCGCGGAGGGGACCGGCCCGGGGCGCGGGCTCGTCCGCGCCAAGACCGGCACGCTCACGAACGTCCACTCGCTCGCCGGCTATGTCCGCAGCGATGACGGATCCTGGCTCGTTTATGCCTTCCTGGTCAACGGTGAGCAGGAGGAGTACGCCACGCGCGTCTGGCTGGATCGGGTCACCGCCGCGCTGGCCGACTGCGGGTGCCAGGGCTAGGGGCGGGGAGCGCCGCGTACGCTCGGATCCATGACCACTCCCGAACTCCACTGGCCGGCCGCGGCCAACACCGGAATCCGACTGGTGCCGTCCGGGCCGCGGGTGAGCGATGACCACGCCAGGAGAGCGGTCGCCGATCTGCAGCGGTTTGCGGTCGAGGCGCAGGACCTGGTCCGGGAGACGGCGCGCATTGAGGCTCCGGCGGATACTGCGCCGGTCTACGTGGTGGACCGCACCCGGTGGGTGCGGGCGAACGTCGAGTCGATGTCGGCTCTGGTGCCCGGGCCGGAGGAGATGACCACAACCGGCATGCTGGCGGGAGCGCAGGTCGGCGCGGTGCTCGCGTGGTTGGCGACCAAGGTGCTGGGCCAGTTCGATGTGTTCGCCCCGGCGTCGGTCGCCCCCGAGGGACGGCTGTTGCTGGTGGCCCCGAACATTGTCCAGGCCGAGAAGAAGCTGGGGGTCGACCCGACCGATTTTCGCCTCTGGGTCTGCCTGCACGAAGAGACTCACCGCGTGCAGTTCACGGCATTCCCCTGGCTGCGGGACCACCTGCGCGAACAGGCGCGGACGGTGGTCGAGCTCACCGACACCACCGCACCCGGCTGGCAGAATCTGGCCGGGCTGATCGCGAACCGCAAGGACCGGCAATTGTCACTGCTGGATCTGCTGCCCGACACCGTGGATGTGCGGGCGACCATCGAGCGGGTGACGGCCGTGATGTCGCTGCTCGAGGGGCACGCGGATGTGGTGATGGACAGGGTCGGTCCGCGGGTGATCCGATCGGTGGGACAGATCCGGGCCCGCTTCGAAGCGCGCCGTGACGGCCGCATCGGGCTGGATCGGGTGATTCGGCGGCTGCTCGGGATGGACGTGAAGCTCGCCCAGTATCGGGACGGCGCCAATTTCTGTCGACACGTCATCAGCGCGAAGGACATCGATTTCCTCAACCTGGCCTTCGAATCGGCCGAGACCGTGCCGACGCTTGCTGAGATTCACGAGCCGAGGAAGTGGCTGACGCGCATGATGTCCGGGTGAGCATCTAGCACAGGAGGCCGGATGGCGAAGAAATCACTGGGACCGGCGATGGTCGAACTCGTGGCCGCCGTTGAGGAAGCACTGAACGGTTCCGCGAAGGGTCTGATCGTTGGCTGCTCCGGGGGAGCGGACTCGCTGGCCCTGGTCGCGGCGACCGCGATCGTCGCCGAGCGGCAGGACCTGCCGGCGCGGGCGGTCGTCATCGATCATGGGCTGCAGGACGATTCCGCCGCGGTGGCGAAGAAGGCGGCCTCCCGAGCGGAGAAGATGGGCCTGCCGGCGGATGTCGTCGCGGTGACGGTGGTGCCGGACGGCACCGGACCCGAGGCCTCCGCGCGTACGGCGCGGCACGCCGCGTTGGAACAGGTCGCCGACGCTCTCGACGCGATCGTCCTGCTGGGTCACACGCTCGACGACCAGGCGGAGACGGTGCTGTTGGGCCTGGCGCGCGGGTCGGGTGCGCGGTCGCTGAGTGGGATGGCGCCGACCCGGGACCGTTTCGTGCGGCCCTTCCTGGGGGTACGCCGGGAGGTCACCGAAGCGGCGTGCGCCGAGTTGGACACCAAGTTCTGGCGGGACCCGCACAACGACGATCTCGGGTTCGCCCGGGTCCGCGTACGCAAGAAGATCATGCCCATGCTCGAGGCCGAACTCGGGCCGGGGATCGCGGAAGCCCTGGCGCGGACCGCCGTCATGCTGCGGGACGACACCCAGGTGCTGGACACGCTAGCGGAGGACGTGCTACCCGAAGCACGTCTGACCGGGCCGCTCGATGTTGCCGACATCCCCAAGCCGCCGGCATTGCGCCGCCGGGTGATCCGGCGTTGGTTGCTGGCGCAGGGGGCGGACGAGCCGGCGTACACGCACGTCAAGGCCGTCGAAGCCCTCGTCACCGACTGGCGGGGACAGAAGTGGGTGGAAGTTCCCGGCCTCCGTGTGGGCAGGCGTTCCGATCAATTGCTCGTGATGACAGACTGAGCGCCGTGGACAACTCTCATATTGCTGCCGATCTGGACCGGGTGCTGTTCACCGAGGAGGAGGTGAGTGCGCGCCTGGCCGAGATCGCCGCCGAGATCGACGCTGAATATCAGGGCAAGGATGTGCTCCTGGTCGGGGTGCTCACCGGGGCCGTCATGGTGATGGCGGACCTGTCGCGGGCCCTCACCATTCACTGCTCGATGGACTGGATGGCGATCTCGTCCTATGGCTCCGGCACCCAGTCCTCGGGTGTCGTCCGGATCCTCAAGGACCTCAACACCGACATCTCCGGCCGTCACGTGCTCGTGGTCGAGGACATCATCGACACCGGGCTCACGCTGAGCTATCTGGTGTCCAACCTCAAGTCCCGCGAACCCGCCAGCCTCGAGATCATGACGATGTTCCGCAAACCCGAGGCCGCGGAGAACGCCGTGGATGTGAAGTGGATCGGGTTCGACATCCCCAACGAGTTCGTCGTCGGCTATGGACTCGACTACAACGGGCGCTATCGCAATCTCCGGTGCCTCGGATCACTCGCACCCCACGTCTATTCCTAGGAGACGCCACCCTCGAGGGCGATGTAGGCCTCGTCCTCGTCCGTGACCGGGGGGTGATCATTGACGGGATCACCTGACGTCACGGCAAGGTTGTAGATCTCTCCGGCGTCGACGTCGTCCTCCGTCACCGTGTAGGTGGCGGTCGCCGATCCGGACCAGCCGGGCGCAAGAACGTCCGCGACAAACAAGTGGGTGAGACCGAGCTTGCTATCGCTGACGACGATGTTGATCAAGGTTACGTTGCCGGTGTTGGTCACGTCGAACGTATAGGTGATCAAATCGCCCGCAGCGGCGAACGTCTCTCGGTCAGCCCTCTTGACGAGTTCGATAGCGGGCTCGTGGTCGGCCATCGTGACGGTGACGGAGGACGAGTCGGTGACCTGTTCCCCGCTCGGATCCAGGGCTTCCACTTCGGCAAAGTTCGTGAACGAGCCGTCTTCGAAGTCCGACTGGGAGATTTGTCTTTCGAGCCTGCTGGAGTACCGGGGCGCGAACGTCACCGATTCACCCGGTGCCAACGAGGCAGCAGCCAGCTCAGCCCCTATGCCGAGGAGCCGGTCCGACACCATGACGTCCGTGAGCACGACGTCTCCCGTGTTGGTCACGACGAGCTCGAAGGTGATTTTGTCGCCCGCCTGAAGGCCTTCGGTCTGGCTGGCCGTTTTGGTCAGCTGGATCCCGGGATTGCCCGGGCTGGCGGCGAAGGCGGGAGCCGCGACAGCGAGGGAAACGACAGCGCGCTCCAGGCGGTTGCGCGCAGGACGGTGCGTCGGGAGATCTGAGACACGAAGAGACTGCTCTCTCACAAGGTCTGACAGCCGGCGGTAAGTCGGCACTAATCCCCGGAGAGACTACGGATTTTTCGCGGCGCGGGCGACTTGCGTGCTGTTCCGGAATGCCACATCGGAGACAACTGCGGTGAATTGGTGCGATCCGGGTAGGGTCAGGATGCGTCAACGTCCCTTCTTAGGCAGGTCATGAACCTCTCTCGAATCTTCCGCGGGCCTCTGTTTTGGATCATCCTCGGCATCTTCGCGCTGTTTGTCATTCTGGACTTCGCGCGTGGTGCCGATGGTTTCGCGGAGAAGCCGACCTCGGAAGTCGTCGCCAAGATCAACGGCAGCGACCAGCTCCAGGAGGTCGAGCTCGTCGAAAATGAACAGGTCATCCGTGTGACCGTGGACGACGACACGAAGATGAAGGCCCACTGGGTCGGCGAGCAGTCGGTCGCGATTGCGGAGCGGCTCCAGGAGCGTGCTGACGGGGGCACTCTCGGTCACTATGTCGTGCGGGTGCCGCAGCCAGGGTTCTTCAACTACATCCTGCCGACCCTGTTGCCGTTCCTGCTGTTCGGCATCATCTTCTTCTTCCTGCTGACCTCAATGCAGGGCGGCGGGTCCCGGGTGATGCAGTTCGGCAAGTCCAAGGCCAAGATCACCTCGAAGGACACCCCGAAAACGACGTTCCAGGACGTTGCCGGGTGCGAGGAGGCAATCGAAGAGCTGCACGAGATCAAGGAGTTCCTGGCGGAGCCGACGAAGTTCCAGGCCGTGGGCGCCAAGATCCCCAAGGGCGTGCTGCTCTACGGCCCGCCCGGCACCGGCAAGACCCTGCTGGCCCGTGCAGTCGCGGGTGAGGCCGGCGTGCCGTTCTTCTCGATCTCCGGTTCGGACTTCGTCGAGATGTTCGTCGGTGTCGGCGCATCGCGCGTTCGCGACCTGTTCGAACAGGCCAAGGACAACGCTCCGGCCATCGTGTTCATCGATGAGATCGACGCCGTGGGGCGCCACCGAGGCGCCGGCATGGGCGGCGGGCATGACGAGCGCGAGCAGACGTTGAACCAGCTGCTGGNNTGCTGGTCGAGATGGACGGCTTCGACGTCCGCGGTGGCGTGATCCTGATCGCCGCCACCAACCGGCCCGACGTGCTCGACCCCGCTCTGCTGCGGCCGGGCCGTTTCGACCGCCAGATCCAGGTGGACGCCCCGGACATGCGTGGACGCTGGGACATCCTCAAGGTCCACGCCCAGGGCAAACCGATCTCGGAGGAGGTCGAGCTCAAGGCGGTCGCGCAGCGTACTCCCGGATTCACCGGCGCAGACCTGGCCAACGTGCTGAACGAGGCGGCACTGCTCACGGCCCGGTCCAATCGGAAGCTGATCACGGCCGAGGACATGGACGAGGCGATCGACCGGGTGATCGCCGGACCACAGCGGCGTACGCGCCTGATGTCCGAGAAGGAACGGCTCATCACCGCCTATCACGAGGGCGGCCACGCCCTGGTCGCCGCGGCGATGCCGGGCACCGACCCGGTCCAGAAGGTGACGATCCTGCCGCGGGGCCGGGCGCTGGGCTACACGATGGTGATGCCGGAAGACGACAAATACTCCAACACCCGTGGTGAGCTGCTGGACCAGCTGGCGTACATGCTCGGCGGCCGTGCCGCTGAGGAAATGGTCTTCCACGACCCGACCACCGGTGCGTCCAACGACATCGAGAAGGCGACGGCGGTCGCGCGGGCGATGGTGACGCAATACGGCATGAGCGACCGCATCGGCGCCATCCGTCTCGGCCGCGGTGATTCGGAGCCGTTCCTCGGCATGGAGATGGGCGGCAACCACAGCCGCGACTATTCCGAGCAGGTGGCAGCTGTTGTCGATGAAGAGGTCAAGACGCTCATCGCCAACGCCCACCAGGAAGCGTTCGATGTCCTCGAGGCCAACCGCGATGTGCTCGATGAGCTCGTGCGGCAGCTGTTCGAGAAGGAGACGCTCGACAGGCACGAGGTGGCGGCGATTTTCCAGGCGTTGCGGAAGTGGCCCAAGCGGCCGGCGTGGACGGGTTCCGATCTCCGCAAGCCGTCGGAGATTCCGCCCGTCACGCCGCCTCCGCAGCCTGAGCTGCCGCCCGAACCGCACCCGGCCGGCGGCGTACAGCTCCCGCCCGGCCAGACCGGTGGCCAGGGTCCGATGCCGCCCTATCAGCCCGGGGGAGAGACCCCGCAGGGCGATGGGCCACGGGGGCCGCAGGTCTCCGGCTGATCACATCCGAGCGGCTAGATTGCTGCAATGGCTGATCCGTGCGAGGTATTGGTGCTCGGCGGCACCCGGGAGGCCCGGGAGCTGGCGGAACACCTCGAGGCCGCGGGTGTGCGCGTGATGTCGTCGCTCGCCGGCCGCGTCAAGAACCCCGCCCTTCCGGTCGGTGAGGTGCGCATCGGCGGCTTCGGCGGTGTGGAGGGCCTGGCGACGTTCTTGGGGGTACGCGGGGTCCGCCTCCTCGTGGACGCCACCCATCCGTTTGCCGCTGTGATGTCGGACCATGCGGTGGCCGCCTCGGAACGGACCGGAGTGCCGCTGCTGAGGTTGCTCCGACCGGGCTGGCGGGACCATCCCCGGGCCGGCAAGTGGACGTGGGTCGACCGGATCGAGGACGCGCCCGAGGCCATGGCCCGACTGGGCGGGCGACCGTTCCTGACGACCGGGCGGCAGGGCCTCGAACACTTCGCCTCCTGGCGGGATCGCTGGGCGCTCGTGCGCCTCGTCGAGTCCCCCGAGGGTGACTGGCCGAACTGGACGATCCTGCACACACGGGGCCCGTTCGACGCCGGCAGCGAGCGTGCGCTCATGAAGGAGCACGACATCGATGTGCTAGTGAGCAAGGATTCCGGGGGACCGCTGACGGAAGCCAAACTCGATGTCGCGGGTGAACTGGGAATCCCGGTGGTGATGGTGGCCCGGCCCGTGGAGCGGGCACAGGTCATCGTTCAGGACGTCCGTGCTGCGGTGCTCCTGGTGCTTGAGTTGCTGGCGGACCGTCATGGCTGACGTTCCCGCCTCCCACCCTCGCGACGCCGCTCCCCGCACCGACTGGACCCGACCCGTGCCCACCGTCGGCGACACCTCGGCCGCCGCGACGCGCGCAGCGGACCCACGCGCGTGGGCGTTCGATCCGGCTGACGTCGATGCCCTCGACCGCATCCTGCGGGCGCGCCGTGACATTCGGCGTTTCCGGCCGGACCCGGTGCCGGAGGATGTGCTGGAGGCGATCCTGTCGGCTGCGCACGCCGCACCGTCGGTCGGACACTCCCAGCCGTGGCGCTTCATCGTGGTCACCGATCCGGGCACCCGGGACCGGGCCGCCCACCTCGCGGACCGCATGCGGTTGGAGCAGGCCTATCAACTCACCCCCGACCGGGGACGACGCCTGCTGGATCTCAAGCTCGAGGGTTTGCGCGAGGCGCCGGTGGGGATCGTGGTGGCGTGTGATCGGCGTACGCCGCCTGCCGGAGTCCTCGGCCGAGCCACCTTCCCCGACACCGATCTCTGGTCGTGCGCGTGCGCGATCGAGAACATGTGGCTGACCGCTCGCGCCCACGGCGTCGGGATGGGGTGGGTAACGCTGTTCGAGCCGGCGCACCTGGCGGGTCTGCTGGGGTTGCCGGACGGGGTGGAGACCCTCGGCTGGTTGTGCGTGGGCTGGCCGGACGAGTTGCCGCCGGAACCGGGACTCCAGCGTCATGCCTGGTCGTCGAAGCTGCCGTTGGCGGACGTCGTGCTGCGGGAGCGGTGGCCGGCCGAGGAGGGCGCCGCACCGGCGGCGCCGGTCTCCCACGTGGCGGCCCTGCGCGCTCCTGCCCCCGAATCGCTCGTGGCAGCGACGGACGAGGCAGACCGGTTGCTGACCCCGCCGGAGTCCTTGGGTGTCGTGGACCGGGCCCTCAACCGAATGCTCGCCGCCGGCGCGACGCCTGCGGGTGGAACTCTCGTGCTCGTCGGGGCCGATCACCCTGTGGCGGAACTCGGCGTCAGCGCGTTTCCGAGCAGCAACACTGCGGAGGTCTTTGCCGCCGCAGCAGCCGGTCAGTCCCTGGGCGCCGCGACAGCGCTCACGGCGGGCTTCGAGGTCCTGCTGGTGGATGCCGGGGTGGGCGCTGAGGCGGCTGCTGACGGTGTGGTGATCGCCCGGCCGAATGATCCCCGCGGCAACCTCCGGGATGCCGAAGCGCTGACGTTGGCCGATGTCGATCGGCTCATCGAGCGGGGCAGGGCACTGGGGCGAGAACTCACGGGACTGGTGGTGCTCGGCGAGATCGGTATCGGGAACACCACCATTGCGGCCGCACTGACGAGTGTGCTCACCGGTCTGGACCCTGCTCAGGCTGTGGGACTCGGGGCGGGGTCCGACGCAGAGATCCTGGCCAGGAAGACCGCGGTCGTCGAGGCCGCACTGGATCGCGCCGGCTTGGGGCCGGGTGTGGGCCCGCGGCGGATCGATGACCCACGGCGAATCCTGGCGGCGGTTGGCGGTCCGGAGTTCGCGGTCCTCGTGGGCGTCACGCTGGGGGCGGCCGAGGCCGGGGCGACCGTGGTCCTCGACGGCCTTGCCACCTCGGTGGCGGCATTGCTGGCCACCCGGGTCGAGCCCGCGGTTCAGGCGTACCTCATCGCCGGGCAAGTCAGTCGCGAACAAGCCCACGACGTTGTGCTGCGACATCTGGGGCTCGAGCCGCTGCTGCAGCTCCGCCTCCGCGCAGGCGAGGGCGTGGGGGGTTGCATGGCTGCGAGTCTGTTGTTGCAGGCACTGCAGGCCCGTCAACGCACCGGACGCACTCAGAACGGTGGGGGTTGATCAGCCAGATCGGAATCCCAGGGATCAGCCACTGACCCGGTGGCGGGGGGAGCCGAGGCCTTGTCGCGCTGCTCCGCCCGGAACGCGCGATGGGCAACGCGAGCACGTTGTCCGATGCAGTCGCCGCTGCCCCGACCGCTGCCCCGACCGCTGTGCCGACCAGCGCTGCTGCCGGAGCAACCGGCGGCAGCCCGCAGGAGAGCTGCGAGGATCGTCTCGGTGGTGCGGCAGGGCTCATTCGTGACCACGTCGCTCGGGCGCGTGCTGAAGGTGCCGTGGGCATTGGTCCAATAGGTCTTGCCCAGGGGCGTGGTCCACCGGAACGTGCCCGGAGTCTCCTGGACGGTGATGAACGCGCCATGCGTCTGGGCACGGTGGGTGCGCCGGGAATTGGGGCCGAGGTTGCTGGTGCAGGTGAAGTCGCCGGTGCGCCATGGCTCTGTGTGATCGAGATCGATCCAGCGCGACTGTGCGGATCGTTGACTGAAGGGGAACATCTCGCGTCCGTCCCGCTGCTTGACGCGCCACACCATCTCCGCGGTGGGCCGATATGCGGACACCGACATGGGCGCAGCCAGATCCACCACGGGGCGGACGGTCACCCGTCCCGCACAGGAGGACAGCAGCTCGGTCAGGTGATCGTGCGTGATCCGGCCGAGACCCTCGACCTCGGCACCGGCACGCTTGGCGAGGTCTCGTCCGCTGAGGTGCACGATCACCTGTGCACCGTGACTGCACCGGACGTGGCGGTCGTGATCGGTGACGATCTCGCCGGTCTTCGTGTTGACGATGTGGCCGTCCGGGGTGACATTGGCGCCGTCGAACAGGTCCGCCCGGAGCAGCCGTGCGGCCCTGTCCGGATGGGCGAGATGGCCCAGGGCCGCTGCCCGGAGTTCGTCCGCCGAGCCCTCGACACCACCCCTCCTGAGGACGTCGGCGAGGCTGTTGACCGTCCCGGACAAGTGGTTGGCATCGAGAGCGTCGAGCAACGCCTCGACCCGGGTGATCCCCTCCGCGTCCTCGTGCGGAGCGAAATCCACACGCCGGGACCGGCGGGCCCGCTGCCGCTTGGCTTCTGCTTCCGGGTCCAGACGCGCGTGGGCTGCGCGCACCTCCGACATGGTCTTGCGGGGCCCCCAATGTGGTATCCGCGGGCCGAGCTCGGCGTCGAGTTCGCGGGCAAGGTCGGCAGGCAGAGCTCGGCAGGCGGCCGCAGCCTTGCGTGCGAGCCAGACCTCAACGCCGCCGGTCAGGGTCTGTTCCCACAGGATCGGATGGCGATGTCGCAGCGACAGCACATCCCAGACCAGGGCCCACGCAGCATCGGGTGAGATGCCGAGCGCGGGGCCCAGCTCATGGCCGAAGAACTCCGCGATGGCAGGCAGTCCATCGATGGACGGTGGAAGCAGGTGCTCCCCGAACAACACTCGTGCGGTGCTGTCGGCGTCCCCGCCCGGATTGGGTTCAAGACACGATAGGCATCACACAGACCGGACACGAGTGCCACCTGATCGATCTCGGCGGCTCGCTGACGATTCTTGGCTGCGATCATCGCGTCGAGCAGTTGCAACTTGGTGGGCTTGAACCCCGCTGGAATGGTCGTCGCGCCCAGATTGGGCTGATCGAGCAGGTCCTTGAGTTCGTCCTCCAGCTCCGACTGATCAGGGGAGCGCAGCGCTCCAACAGCCTTCGCGGCCAGGCGAGTCTCGACGGATTGAGGGCGTTGCGGGCCGGCTTGCCCCGCGTCTGTGGGACTTCCGGCGCCACGGCTGTCGCACTGGACTGCGGGGTCGCGGGGAGCGGGTTGAGCCACGATCATCGAAAACTCCTTGGCCTCTGGGTCTTGACCCCCATCATAATCGAACATATATTCGAAAACAAGGCCGAAGGGAGACGGATCACGATGGCGAGAACCGAGAACCGAGACGCCAGGACCGAGGCGGGTGCGTGGGGCCCTGGGTCAGGTGGCCTGCACCGAGCCGAGATCGAGTCCGGCAACGTCACCGATGATCGTTACCGCAGGGGGATTGATGCCCGCGAGCGACGCGGCTCCGGCGATGTCTGCCAAGGGGCCCTTGACGATCTTCTGGCTGAGCAGGCCCGCGTCCGAGACCACAGCCGCCGGCGTGGTGTCCGCCATCCCGTGCTCGATCAAGGCCGCGGCGATCGGCCCGAGGTTCTTTACGCCCATCAGCACCACCAGCGTGGTGCCGGCGCGGGCCAGGGCGGGCCAGTCGAGCATGCACCGTGGATCACCGGGCGGGACATGCCCGGACACCACGGTGAAGCCCTGCGCCAGACCCCGATGGGTCACGGGGATCCCGGCCAGTTCCGGCGCTGCGATCGCGGACGAGACTCCGGGGATCACCTCCACCGCGACACCGGCGTCGGTGCAGGCCTGCCATTCCTCGCTGCCGCGGCCGAATACGAACGAGTCGCCACCCTTGAGTCGAACCACGCGCAGGCCCTTGCCCGCTTCGGCAACCAACAACTCGTTGATCGCCTCCTGCGCCGTCTGTTGGCCGTGCGGCATCTTGCCCACGTCGATCAGTCGAGCCGGCAGGTCCTGGAGCAGCGACAACGGCGCGAGCCGGTCGAACACAATGACATCTGCGCGTTGCAGCGCATCCCAGCCGGCGAGGGTGATCAGCCCGGAGTTCCCCGGCCCGCCCCCGACCAGCGTCACCTTGCCGACATCACGGGAGACGCTGTTCATCGTCGCTCGCGTATCCACGCCGATGATCAGATCGAACTCCCCATAGTTCGCCCCCTCGGCCTGGCTGATGAGCCCCCTCGCGAGCAGATCCGCGACAGCGGTCGTGAGCTGCCCGGCATCCACGCCGACAACCGCGCCCTGGCTGAGCAGATTGACCGCCAGCGCGGCCGTGCGGTCGTTGCAGCCGCGCAGCAGGATTCGCCGGCCGGTGACATCGAGCTCGAGGGTCATTGCGCACTTTCTTGTCGAAGATGGTCACGACAGGTTGCCGCAGACACGGCGAAACGGCGAGCGATGTCCGGAAAGCCCGCCCAGTGAACGTGGAGATAGGAAGCATGCAGGGTCGAGGAAGCGTACCCGTCCGGTCGCCCATCCAGCAGCCATCCCGGTTCGTCGCCAGCGGCGGGGGTGAGCCGGGTGCGATGGAATTCATGTCCCTGTACGCGGGCACCGGCGACCGCCACGACCGAATCCGTGGACGCGATCGCGGTCCGATAGCCCAGGACCAGCTTCGGGTCCATCGCAGCCTTGGCCGGCAGCACGCCCGCCATCGGGTGACCGTCGAGACTGTGGGCGAGATAGAGGAGACCGGCGCATTCGGCGATGGTGGGTACGCCGGAGCGCACCCGGGCAGCAATGTCCGCGGTGAGCGCGGCGTTCTGGGCGAGCGACTCGGCGTACACCTCCGGGAACCCACCCCCCAACACGATCCCGGACGTTCCCTCCGGAAGCCGTGCCTCGGTCAATGGATCGAACTCGACGACACGGCAGCCGGCCGCGGTCAGCAGCTCGGTGTTCTCCGGATAGCGGAACGTGAACGCCCGCCCGCCCGCCACCGCCACCACCGGCTCGCCCGGAACGCGAGTCACCTCCCTGGCGGGGTCCCAAGGGGTGTCGTCCAGCGGCGGAGCCGAGTGGGCGATCGCAACCACCGCATCGAGATTCACGGCGCCGGCCACCTGTTCGGCCAATCGGTCCAGCTCGTTCGCGGCCTCGTCCCGTTCGGCGACGGGCACCAGCCCCAGGTGCCGCGATGGCGCGACGATCCCCGCGTCGCGGTGCAGCACCCCGAGCACCTCGACGCCTGTCGCCTCGAGCGACCGCACCGCCTCGCTCGCGTGCCGTTCGGACCCGGCCTTGTTGAGGATCACCCCGGCCACCCGCAGCCGCGGATCGAAGGTTGCGAGTCCGTGCACCCACGCCGCCACCGTCCGGGAGGTGTGCGAGATGTCCACCACCAACACCACCGGCGACCGGGTGAGCCGAGCGACGTGGGCTGTCGACCCGAAGCTCTCGGTCCCGAACTTTCCGTCGAACAGGCCCATCACCCCCTCGATGATCGCGAGATCGGACCCGCGCGCACCGTGCAGGAGGAGCGGCACGATCCGCTCCTCACCGCACAACACCGGATCGAGGTTGCGGCCGGGGCGGCCGGTCGCCAGCGCGTGATAGCCGGGATCAATGAAATCGGGCCCCACCTTGGCCGGTGCCACCCTGCGTCCACGGGCACGCAGGGCGGCCATCAGTCCCGTGGCCACCGTCGTCTTGCCATGTCCCGAGGCGGGCGCGCCAATCACCAGCCGTGGCAGATGCATCAGGCGGCCTCGATCGGTGAGCGGGCGTGAGCGACGGCGCCGAGGATGGCGTCGGCACCCACGTCCTCGAGGGGGACGTGGTCGGCGCCGAGTCTGGTGGCGAGGGTCGCTGCGAGGCCCATCCGGAACCGCCCGGTCTCGCAGTCGATCACCAGGGCGGGGGTGTCGGTGTCGCGGAGGCGGTCGGCCATGGCGTACGCCCGGGTGAGCGCGTCGGGTCCGGAGGTTGCGCGGCCGTCGGTTATGACCACCAGCAGGGGTCGGCGTCGCGGGTCGCGGATCTTCTCCAGGCGCAGGGTTTCGGCGGCGCGCCAGAGGCCTTCGGCCAGGGGGGTACGCCCGCCGTGCGGGAGCTCGGTCAGCCGCCGCGCCGCCGCATCCACCGAGGACGTCGGCGGCAGCACCAACTCGGCGTCGGCGGCGCGGAACGACACCAAGCCGATCCGGTCGCGGCGTTGATAGGCATCCAACAGCAGCGACAGGATCGCGGTCTTCACCGACTCCATCCGACTCCTGGCAGCCATCGAGCCCGACGCGTCCACGCAGAACAGCAACAGGTTCGCCTCGCGACCCTCGGTCGTGGTCCGGCGCAGATCGGCCGCGGTGAACAGCATCCGGCCCTCCCGACCCTCCCGGCCCCGCAGGCCCTGGTGCACGGCCGCGGCCCGGATCGTGGCGGGCAGATGGACCGGGCCCTCGGCGCGCGGACGCGTGCCGGTCGTGCGGCCCCGCTCGGTGAGCGCCCGGCTGCGCCGGCCGGCCGCACCCCGTCCGATCCCGCGGGCGGTGAACAGCCGGACACGGAACGGCTCCGCGGTCCCGGAGACACCCATCGGCGTCGGGCCCGGCGCCTGCGGATGATCCCCGTGCTCCCGGTCGGGGTCGGACGCCTCTCCGCGGTCGCCCCCACCGGCGGCTCGGCGGTCCACGCCGGTCTCCGGCGTGCTGGCGTCGGGGTCCTCCCCCGACCGTTCGGGCGTGTTCTGGTCGGCATCCTCCGGGCTGTCCGGATCCTCATTCCCGGGCCGGTCCGGCGGAGGCTGGTCGTCGTCCCCGAGCAGCCGATCCAGCAGCTCCTCATCCAGACCGGGCGCGTCGAAGGGGTTGCGGCGACGCCGGTGGGGCAGCGCCAGCCGGGCGGCGGCGCGGATGTCCGCGCGGGTCACGCGGGTGCGGCCGGCCCAAGCCGCGTGGGCGGTCGCGGCACGTGCGGTGACGATGTCGGCACGCATGCCGTCCACCTCGAACCCCGCGCAAACGATCGCGATCCGGTTCAGGGCCCAGTCATCCAGCTCCACCTGGGCCAGCAGTGCACGTGCGGCGCGGATGCGTTGGGCCAGTTCGGCCTGTTCGGCAGCGAAGCGTCGGGTGAAACCCTCGGGATCGGCGTCGAAGGCGAGGCGCCGGCGTACCACCTCTGCCCGCAAACCCGGCTCCCGCGGTGCCGCCACCTCCACCGTCAACCCGAACCGGTCGAGAAGCTGCGGCCGCAGCTCACCCTCCTCGGGGTTCATGGTGCCGACGAGGACGATGCGGGCGGCGTGGGAGACGGATACCCCGTCGCGTTCGACCGTGGACCGCCCCATCGCGGCGGCATCAAGAAGGAGATCGACCAAGTGGTCGTGCAGCAGGTTGACCTCGTCGACATAGAGGATGCCGCGGTTGGCTTCCGCCAGAAGTCCGGGGGAGAACGCCGTGACCCCGGCGCCCAGGGCCTGCTCGAGATCGAGTGAGCCGGTGACCCGGTCTTCGGTCGCTCCCACCGGCAACTCGACCAATTTTGCTGCGCGGGTGGTCGCCTCGTCGTCCCGGTGTGGCCCGTCCGGACAGTGCGGGTCGGGCACAGTGGGATCACAGCCGAAACGGCAGCCGACAACAACCCGCTGCTCCGGCAGCAGCTCCGTCAGCGCGCGGACCATCGTGGATTTTGCGGTGCCCTTCTCACCGCGGACCAGGACTCCGCCGACCTCCGGTGCGACCGTGGTCAACAGCAGGGCCAGGGCCATGTCGTCAGACCCGACGACAGCCGCGAACGGGAAGGAGCTCACTGAGCCGATGATGCCACAGTGCCCGCCGGATCCCCTGTCCAGCAGGCAAGACGCGTCCAATAGAGTGCCGGGCGTGATCGACGTCGTGGGCATGGGGGCAGAGGGGCCGGCGAGCTGTTCGCGGGCCGGCCATCGCGCGCTGATCGAAGCCGAGGTCATCCTGGGCGGCCGGCGCCACCTGGACCTGATCCGTGAGCATCTGCAGGGACCCGGCGAACCCGAGCTGGTCGAATGGCCGAGCCCGCTGCGGGAGGGACTGTCGGGATTCCTGCAGGAGTACGCGGGCCGGCGCATCGCAGCGGTCGCGAGCGGTGATCCCTTGGTGGCCGGAGTGGGTGCGACCTTCGTGGAACTGTTCGGCCGGGAGTGCGTGGCCATTCATCCGGCCGTGTCGTCCGTCGCGTTGGCGCGGGCCCGGATGGGCTGGGCCGCGGACGATGTGGAGGTGCTGCGCCTGGGCGCTGGTCGCCACGCGGGAGAACTCCGGCGCCTGATGTCTCCCGGACGCCGGATCCTCGTGTTGTCGGCCGATGAAGCCTCCCCGGCGTCCGTTGCCGCGGTGTGCTGGGATGCGGGAATGGCCGCAGCCCGCCTGACGATTCTGGGTGACCTCGGCAGCGACCAAGAATCCCGATGGGACACCACGGTCACGGAGTTGGCGACCCTGGGCACGGCGACGGTGCCGCGGCTCAACGTGGTGGCCGTCGAATGCCCCACTGATCGGCCCGTCGCCGGTTGGCTCGCACCGGGACTGCCGGACGACGCCTTCGACCACGACGGTCAGCTCACCAAGCGCCATGTGCGGGCAGCCGCTTTGGCTGTGTTGCAGCCGACGCCGGGAGAATTGCTGTGGGATCTCGGCGCGGGTGCCGGATCGGTCGGGATCGAGTGGGCACGGCTCCACCGCCGCAACCGCGTGGTGGCCGTCGAACGGGACCCGGGGCGAGCCGAACGTCTGACCCGGAATGCGCACCGACTCGGCGTACCGCATCTCCACGTCATCATCGGTGCCGCCCTCGATGTTCTCGCGGACCTGCCCGATCCCGATGCCGTCTTCGTCGGCGGGGGAGCGAGCCGCGAACTCCTCGACGACTGTTGGCAGCGGTTGCCCGCACACGGCCGCCTGGTCGCACACGGTGTCACGCTCGAGACCGAGGCCCTGCTGTTCGACCGGCATGCGGCGCTCGGCGGCGAGCTCGTGCACCTTGCGGTCAGCGTGGCCGAGCCGCTGGGACGCTATCGCGGCTGGACACCCGCGCGCCCGGTGACCCAGTGGGCCGTGACGAAAGCCGAGGCCACCGGATGACCGTGCATTTCATCGGTGCCGGACCGGGCGCAGCGGATCTGCTGACGCTGCGAGCCGCAAGACTCATCGGGTCGAGCGAGGTGTGCATCTATGCGGGGACGTACCTCGACGACGCGATCCTCGCGCACTGCCCCGAGGGGGTGGAGCTCGTCGACTCCCAGCACCTCAACCTCGACGACCTGATCGCGGTGATGACCCGTGCGCAGGCCGAGGGGAAGCATGTCGCCCGGCTGTGCTCCGGCGACCCCTCGGTCTATTCCGCGATCGCCGAACAGACCCGGCGCCTCGATGCTGCGGGCGTGCCGTGGGACGTGTGCCCGGGCGTCCCGGCGTACGCCGCAGCCGCCGCGATCATCGGCCGCGAGCTCACCGTCCCCGAGGTGGCCCAGTCCGTCGTCCTCACGCGCGCCCAGCGGGACTCCACGAAGATGCCGTCCACCGAGGCGCTCGAGAATTTCGCCGCGACCCGGGCGACCTTGGTGCTGCACCTGGCGATCAGGCGTACGCGCGAGCTGGCCGATCGATTGGTCCCGTTCTATGGCGCCGACTGCCCGGTCGTGGTGGTGTCCCGGGCCTCCCAACCCGAGGAACTGGTGCTCCGCGGGACCCTCGCCAACATCGGCGACAAGGTCGAGGCACAGGGGCTGACGCAAGCAGCCGTGATCCTCGTGGGAGAGGCGCTGCGGGCAGAGGAGTTCGTGGATTCCCACCTGTACAGCTCGCGGCGGGCACCCGGGAGCGACGCTTAACGGCGGAGCAAGCGCGTGACGTCCATCAGGGTCCGTGGCTTCGCATCGGGCGGCAGGCCCAAGCGGGCCGCCAGCTCGAGCGGCCACGGTCGGTGGAGTCGGGCCCGGGCCAGCAGGTCGGCATCGTCGAGCACCTCGACCGGATCGCCGTGGCGCACCCCGTCCGGGGTGAGAGCGACGACTTCGTCCGACCAGCTCAGGGCGAGCTCGACGTCGTGGGTAGCGGCCACCAGGGCCGTCCCGGCCGCGACGAGTCGGTCCAGCACGGCCAGCACCTCGGCCACTCCCTCCGGGTCCAGCCCCGCGGTCGGTTCATCCAGCAGCAGCACTGCCGGCCGCATCGCGACGGCCCCGGCCAGGGCGACGCGTTTGCGCTCACCGTAGGAGAGCTGGTGGGTGGGCCGGTCGGCGAGGTGCGTGATCGACAGCACGTGCAAGGCTGCTGAGACCCGGGCCCGGACCTCGTCCTCCGGCAGATCGAGGTTCATCGGCCCGAACGACACGTCGCGCAATACATCGGCGGAGAACAACTGATCGTCGGGGTCCTGCAGCACCAGTTGCACGCGCTGCCGATGCGCGCGCAGGCCGCGCCGGTCGCGGCGCAGGGGTTCGTCGCCGACCAGCACGCGCCCGGCACTGGGTTCGTGCGCCCCGGACAGCACCCGCAGCAGCGTCGACTTGCCCGAGCCATTCGCACCCAGCAACGCGGTCCGCGGGCCCTGCAGGTCCAGCGAGACCTCCCGCAGGACCTCGTGCGCTCCATAGCCTGCGCTCACCCGCTCCAGCGCCAGCCTCACGCCGCACCGCCCCCTACCAGGCTCGGCCACCAGGCCAACCCGGCCAGCGCCGCCAGCCCCACGGCCGTCAGCGCCACGAACGCGGGAGACCGGCGCCCCGGCCGGGGGAGAGTACGCAGGGATCCCTCGAACCCGCGTCCCGCGAGCCCCTCGGTCAGGCGGGTGGCTCGGTCCCACGACCGCACGAGCAGGGCGGAGACCAGCAGCGCGGTCGAGCGCAGGCTCCGGCGGAACCCGTCATGGCCGAGCCGCTCGACCTGGGCCCGACGCACGGTGAGCGCCACGTCGGCCAGCACGAACAACAGCCGATAGGTGAGGGCCGCGATGTCGAGGAGCGGTTCGGGTACGCGAAGTTTCTGCAGCCCGGCGATCACGTCGACCATCGGCGTCGTGCACGCCAGGAGCAGCACCGCCGCGGTCCCCGCCGCGCCGCGGGCGAGCACCGTCCCCGCGCGCGCCAGCGACTCGCCGGTGACCGAGATCGGGCCGGCCTCGCCGCCGAGCACAAGGGACACCGATGCCGCCGCCGTCAGCAGGAAGGCCGCGGGCGCCGCGAGGACCCCGAACCACAGACCGGGGCGTACCCCCGCGGGCCCCAGCGCCAGCCCGCAGCACACCAGCAGGATGATGACCGGCACCAACCACCCCGGGGACGCCACGGCGAGCGCGAGCAGCCCCAGACACAGCCATGCCTTGTCGCCGACCGACCGCTCGCGCCAACGACTGGCCCAGGCAGCCCGGTCGACGACCAGACCCGCCACTCAGTGCTCGCTGCGCTCGGCGCGGGTCCGGCCGTGGAAAAAGCCGATGACATAGAACAACACGCCCGCGCCGAGCGCGGCCTGCAACGCGAAGAGGCCCGACTCGACCTCGCCACTCGGCTCGAACACGGGGGCGAACCACGGTTCATAGCCGGTGTCCTCCACCATCTCGACCGCCTGCGCGTCCGCCCCGGCGAACGCCTCGGCGCCCTCGGGCGGTGCCGGTGCGATCAGCATCGGGACGACCCACAGCGCGATCAGGGCGACGAGAAGGGCGACGGTTGCGACCAGACCGCGGCCGGCCTTGGGGGTCGTCGTCACCTCAGACATGAGCGGTCTCCTTCGCCCGCGCCTTCGAGAGAAACCCCAGGGTGCGCAGCTCACGCGTGGCGATCCGGGCCAGCGCCCGGAACAGCAGCACGGCGAGGATGCCCTCGGTGATCGCCAACGGCACCTGGGTGACCGCGAACAGGCCGGCGAACTTCGCGAACGCGCCCAGGAAGCCGGTCGCCGGATCGGGGAACGCGAGGGCGAGCTGGACGCTCGTGGTGGCGTACGTCGCGATGTTCGCCACGGCCACGGCCACGAAGATCGCCACTGTGTCGCCGGTGCGCAGGCCGCGGAGCAGGCGGAAGATGGCGTACGCCGCCCACGGCCCGACGATGCCCATCGCGAACACGTTCGCGCCCAGCGTCGTGAGCCCACCGTGGGCGAGCAGGACGGCCTGGAAGATGAGCACGATCGTGGCGAGGAACGCCATCACGGGCGGGCGGAACAGGATCGCCCCGATCCCGGCGCCGGTCGCGTGGCTTGACGAGCCCGTCACCGACGGCAGCTTGATCGCGCTCAGCACGAATGTGAACGCGCCGGCGGCGGCGAGCAGCAATCGCGCCTGGGGCTTCTCCTGGGAAATCTTGATGACCCGGCGGGCGCCATGGATGACGAACGGTGCCGCAGCGACCGTCCAGGCCACCGCGTGGGCGGGAGGCAGGAATGCCTCGGCGATGTGCATCGGATTCTCCTTCTCGGGATTGCGCGTCCCGATCGGTGGGCCGTGCGGGCCGAGTTCCTGGCTCCCGTCGCCTCAGCGACTGGTCACAGTGGCGCGACCGCTCCGGATTTGCACCGGATTCCTCTGCTTCGCACGGATGACTGGTGCCGAGTATACCAGCTCACCCTGACCCCGGGGTCTCCTTCACGAACCGGGGAGTCCAGACCCGCCCGTCCGTGGTCACCCGCGTCCTGCGGGCGCCGATCAGCACCAGGCACTTCATGTCCACGGCCTCGACCTCCAGGTCGCCGAGCGTGGTGACCGTCAGCGACTCCTCCGCGCGGCCGATGTCACGACCGATCACCACCACCGTGTCGGCGCCGAGGACCCCCAGCAGCACCGCTCGGGCCTCGGCGAGCTGGGTGGGGCGGGATCGGGACCTGGGGTTGTACAGCGCGATCACCAGGTCCGCTTCTGCAGCCTTTCGCAGCCGCTCGGCGACCACGTCCCACGGCTTCAACCGGTCCGACAGCGAGATCACCGCGAAGTCCGCGCCCAGCGGCGCGCCGGCCCGGGCAGCGACAGCCTGTGCCGCGCTCACCCCGGGCAGGACCTCGATCGCCAGGTCGGAGTACGCCGGGTCGTCCGCCGCCTCGAACACCGCCGAGGCCATCCCGAACACCCCCGCATCGCCGCCGGAGACGATCGCGACGTCCCGGCCGGCGAGCGCTGCGTCCAAGGCCTCCCGCGCTCGATGGATCTCCACGGTGTTGCCCGACGGGTGCCGGGTCAACCCCGGGCGCTGGGGGACCCGGTCCACATAGGGGGCGTACCCGAACACGTCGGTCACCTCCGCCAACGCCGCAGCTGCCTCCGCGGTCAGCCACTCCTCAGGCCCGGGACCCAGCCCGATCACGCGGACGCGGCCGGCACGCTCATCTCTGCGATCGTCCGCGGCCGACTCCGCGTACCTCCCGGCGGAATCGGCCCGCCGATCCCCACCGAGCACCACCACGGTCGCGAAATAGGGCACGGTCGCCGGGTCGACCTCGGTCACGGGCAGGATGCGCTCTTCCTCGAAGGTGGCGCGCTCCACATACCAGGTGTCGTCGAGCCGACCCGCTTGGCGCAGTGCCTCGCGTACGCCCGCGAACGTCCGCCCCAGCTTCATCACCACGGCCGCCTCGGTCTGCGCGAGCCGCCACGCCAGCTCGGGCACGGGCAGTGTCCCGGGGATGATCGTCAGCACGTCCTCGTGGCGGCACAGCCCGGCCCCGAGCGCCGCCGTCGACCCGCTCACCGACGTCACCCCGGGCACGACCGTCGCGTCGAACTCGCCGGCGAGGCGGTCGTGGAGATACATGTAGGAACTGAAGAACAGCGGATCACCCTCCGCCAGCGCGACGACGGTGCGGCCCGCCCGCAGGTGCACGCGCAGCCGCGTGGCGCACTCGTCATAGAACGCGTCGATCTCCGCGTAGTAGCCGCCCTCGTGCTGCGACCTACCCGTCGTCACCGGATAGCGCAGCAGCTCCTCGGTGACGCCCGCGCGCAGATAGGGCTCCGCGATCGAGCGCGCGATGGAGGTGCCCTTGGTGCCGGAGAAGTACGTCACGACGTCGGCCGACTCGATCAGCCGTGCGGCCTTGACGGTGATCAGCTCCGGATCGCCGGGGCCGACGCCGACGCCGAACAGCCGGCCCTGGTTCATGGTCATGCCGGGAGTTCGTTCTCGCGCGCGAGGGCGTTGAGCGCCGACACCGCGAGCGCGGAACCCCCGCGGCGTCCCTCGACGATCAGCCACGGCACGTCCCACGGGTTGTTGCGCAGCGCCTCCTTGGATTCGGCGGCACCGATGAAACCGACGGGGACGCCGATGATGGCCGCTGGGCGCGGACCGCCATCGGCGATCAGCTCGAGCAGGTGGAACAGCGCGGTGGGGGCATTGCCGATCGCGACCACCGCGCCCTCGAGCCGGTCGGTCCACAGCGAGACCGCGGCCGCGGAGCGGGTGGTCTGCCAATCCTTGGCGAGACCGGGGGTCCGTGGATCACGCAGAGTGCAGATCACGTCGTTGTCCCGCGGCAGACGCGCGCGAGTGATACCGGTGCCGATCATTGTCGCGTCGGCGAAGACAGGGGCGCCGGAATTGAGCGCCTCACGGGCGGCGGTGACGAGGCGGGGATGGGTCTGGATGTGCGCGGCCAACCCGGTGTCGCCGGCCGCATGGATCATCCGGACCGCCACGGTAGCGGCGTCGTCATCGAAGCGGGCGAGGTCGGACTCGGCCCGGATCGTCGCGAACGACTGGCGATAGATCTCGGTGCCGTCGGTCTCGTAGGTGTAACGGCGCGTGGGTTTCGTTGGATCTGCCATAGGGCTCGGATTATCGCAGCAGCGCGATGGCGTCGGCCGCCGAGTCACTCGTGAGCAGCAGGTGGCGCTGCTGAGCCGTGGCGCCGCAGTGACGGTCGCAGGCGACGAGATGGACCGGCTCGGTCAGCGTGAGCGCGCCCGCGTCGATGGCACCCACGAGCTCGCGCGCGACCGCCTCGGTGTCGTGCGCCCCGCGTAGACAACCCGGGGCACCGGTGCAGGCGCTGACTTTGGCCCAGCCGGAGGCCGGGCTGGTGGCGAAGCTGGCCAGGTCGTCGAGGCGGCCGGCGCCGTCCGGGACGACCACGCTGCGCCAGGGCGTGAGGATCACGGTGTCGGTGACGGCGGCGAGCTCAGCCAGGCCTGCGGGGGTGATGCGCCCGAGCGGCAGGCCGATGACGGCGTGCGGTCCGACAGCTCCGGGCTCGGGCCGGCGGCCGGCTGCCCTGGGGCCGCGATCCAGGGGAGTGTCCGAGCCGGTGTCCGTGACGTTCCGGAGCAGGGCGTCCTGGTCATCGGACGAGAGCTCGTGCAGATGCCAGGGTGCCGGGTTGGCGACGGCTCGGTGATGCTGGAACGCGCGTGCGACTGCTGCCAGCGCGCCTGCTGCGTTCGCAGCTCCGACGGGGAAAACATTCCCTTGGCCTGCGAGGCGTACTTCCCCGGTGGTCGCGTCCAGCGCGCGATAGAGGACGTCGAAGGGCTCGTCGAGCATGTCCCCGCGCCCGTCGTCCACGGCGAAGAGGAAACGTCCCGGCAGTCCGGCCAGGACGGGATCGGCACAGATCAGCCGGTCGAGTTCGGTGACGATCTCGCGCACGTCGGCCACCGCCGGGGGAGCATCCGGGGCATTGCGTGGCCACCAGCCCGACAGCGGGGAGACGAGGATGTTGCGGACCCGCTCGTGAGCCGGAGACGGAATCAGGCCCGTGGCCATGACCGCGTCGACAAGCGCATCGGGGAGCGGATCGGGCAGCCCCCGCAGTTGGAGGTTCCCGCGCGAGGTGAGCTGGAGGAATCCGGCACCCCGGCGGGCGATCTCCATGAGCTCCGCGAGCAGCGCCACCGGTGCCTCACCGCCCGGGAGCCGGAGTCGCACAATCGCACCATCCTCCGCGGGGAAGGGCCGCAACAGGCCGGGACAGAGATCGTCACGTTGTCGGTGGGCGGATGTGATGGGCACGTCTACTCCTCAGGGCCATCGAAAGCCTAACGCGTGCCACCCGGAACCACTGCGTGTGAAGGAGGCCGTGAGCTCGGCCGCAACTTTTCGACACCGACCGCCCGCTCGTCCGTGCATCACGCCTAGTGGCGGGGACACACGAGGGCGGTCGAGGTCGTTTTGTTGCGTTGCCAGCCGGCGCCAGTAGGCTCGCGGCGCCAATCGAGAGGAAGCCATGTCCCGCGTCCTGTTGTTGTCCACCTCCGACACCGACCTCCTCGCAGCACGGGCGAGCGGGGCGGATTATGGCTATGCGAACCCGGTCAGGGTCTCGCCCGAGCGCCTGGGCGAGCTGCTCCGCGAGGCAACGCTCGTCGTCTTCCGGTTTCTGGGATCGGCGCAGGCACTGCCCGATGCCTATGACCAGGTCGTGGCCTCCGGGCTGCCGCGGGTCGTGATCGGCGGCGAACAGGTGCCCGATGCGGCGCTGATGGAGCTCTCCACCGTCCCGGTGAACGTCGCCGCGCAGGTCCACCTCTATCTCGCCCAGGGGGGGCTCGCGAACCTCGCGCAGGTGCACGCGTTCCTCTGCGACACCGTGCTGCTCGACGGTGTCGGCTTCGACCCGGTCGCCGAACAGCCGACCTGGGGCACCCTCCCGCGACCGGAGCGCAGCGGCCCGCGCGTCGGCATCCTCTTCTATCGGGCGCAGCAGGCCGTGGGCAACACGGCCTATGTCACCGCGCTCGCGGACGCGATTGACCAAGCCGGCGGCGTGGGCGTCCCCGTCTTCGCGACGTCACTGCGCGACGCGCCCGCGGACCTGCTGGACCACCTCGCGACCTATGACGCGCTGATCACCACCGTCCTCGCCGCGGGCGGCACCAAGCCCGCCACCGCGCAGGCCGGCGGCGACGACGAGGGCTGGGACGTCCGCGCGCTCGCGGCGCTCGACGTGCCGATCCTGCAGGCGCTCTGCCTGACCTGGTCCCGCGCCAACTGGGAGGCCAGCGACGACGGGATGTCTCCACTCGACGTCGCGACCCAGATCGCGGTCCCCGAATTCGACGGCCGGATCATCGGCGCGCCAATCTCCTTCAAGGAACTCGACGCCGACGGCCTCCCGCACTATGTGCCCGACCTCGAGCGCTGTCGCCGGATGGGCGAGCTCGCCGTCCACCACGCCCGGCTGCGCCACATCCCGCCCGCGGAGCGCAAGATCGCGATCGTTCTGTCGGCCTATCCCACCAAGCACTCCCGCATCGGCAACGCGGTCGGGCTCGACACTCCGGTCTCGCTGATCCGGCTGCTCGAGGCGCTGCGTGCCGCCGGCTATGACGTCGGCGCGCCCGGCGAGATCCCCGGGACGGGCGAGGTCGAGCCGGTCGAGGGCGAGGCCCCGGAGACCACCGCCGGCAACCTGCTCATGCACTCGCTGATCGAGGCGGGTGGCCAGGACGAGGAGTGGCTCACCTCGGAGCAGCTCGCGGGCCAGCCGATCCGGATCCCGGTCGCGGACTATCGCCGCTGGCTCGCCGACCTGCCGGGTGAGCTCGTGGACGTGGTCACCGAGGCCTGGGGCGAGGCACCCGGCTCGGTATTCGTTCAGGATGACGAGATCGTCGGCGCCGCCCTGCGGGCCGGCAATGTCGTGATCCTCGTCCAGCCCCCGCGCGGGTTCGGCGAGAACCCGATCGCGATCTACCACGATCCGGACCTGCCGCCGACGCACCACTACCTGGCGGTCTATCGCTGGCTCGAGCGCGAGTTCGGCGCGCATGCGATCGTGCATCTCGGCAAGCACGGCAACCTCGAGTGGCTGCCCGGCAAGAACCTCGCGCTGTCGGCGGCCTGCGGGCCGGACGCGGCGCTGGGCTCGATGCCGGTGATCTATCCGTTCCTGATCAACGACCCGGGGGAGGGTACGCAGGCGAAGCGCCGCGCCCACGCCACGATCGTCGACCACCTCGTCCCGCCGATGGCGCGGGCGGAGACCTATGGCGACATCGCGCGGCTGGAGCAGTTGCTCGATGAATACGGCAACGTGTCGGCCATGGATCCAGCCAAGGCGCCGGCGCTGCGCGGGGAGATCTGGACACTGATCCAGGCGGCCCGGATGGACCACGACCTCGGACTCGAGGAGCGACCCGACGACGAGGCGTTCGACGACTTCATCATGCACGTCGACGGCTGGCTGTGTGAGATCAAGGACGTCCAGATCCGCGACGGCCTGCACATCCTCGGCCGCGCGCCCGAGGGCGATGAGCTGGTGAACCTCGTCCTCGCTGTGCTGCGCGCAAACCAGGTGTTCGGCGGTTCCGGGGGCGCGGTGCCGGGCCTGCGGGTCGCGCTGGGGCTCGATCTCGAGGAGACCGCGCTCGGCGCGACGGACCGGGCGGAGGAGTTGGCGGCCGATCTCGTGCGCCGGCTCGCTGCCGCGGGCTGGGACGCCGCCGCGATCCCGGGTCTGCTGGCGGGACTCCCGCCCGAGGCCGATCCCGAGGGCGTCGCACAGTCGCTGGAGTTCGCCTGTCGCGAGGTCGTGCCACGCCTAGCGAAGACCATCGACGAGATCCCCATGATCCTGCACGCGCTGGACGGCGGCTATGTCCCCGCCGGGCCCTCCGGCTCCCCGCTGCGCGGCCTGGTCAACGTTCTCCCCACCGGGCGAAACTTCTATTCGGTCGACCCCCGCGCGATCCCGTCCCGGCTCGCCTGGGAGACCGGGCGGGCGATGGCGGACTCGCTGCTCGCTCGCTATCGCACCGAGGAGGGCGAGTGGCCGAAGTCCGTCGGCCTGTCGGTGTGGGGGACGTCGGCGATGCGGACCTCCGGTGACGACATCGCTGAGGTGCTCGCGCTGCTCGGGGTCATCCCGGTCTGGGACGAGGTGTCGCGGCGGATCGTCGGGCTCGAACCGATCCCGCTGGCTGAGCTCGGGCGGCCCCGGATTGACGTCACCGTGCGGATCTCCGGCTTCTTCCGGGACGCCTTTCCGCACGTGATCGACCTGCTCGACGACGCCGTCGCGCTCGTCGCCGGGCTGGACGAGTCGCCGGAGGACAACTACGTCAAGGCGAATGCCGAGGTTGACCTCGCGACGCACGGGGACGCCCGCCGCGCGCGTACCCGAATTTTCGGATCCAAACCCGGCACCTATGGCGCCGGGATCCTGCCCCTGCTCGAGGCGGGCAACTGGCACTCCGACGCGGACCTGGCCGAGGTCTATGCCACCTGGGGCGGCTTCGCCTATGGCCGCGACCTCGACGGCGTGCCCGCGCGGGAAACGATGGAGGACAACTACCGGCGCATCCAGGTCGCGGCGAAGAACACCGACACCCGCGAGCACGACATCGCCGACTCGGACGACTATTTCCAATACCACGGCGGGATGGTCGCGATGGTCCGCAGCCTGACCGGCGCGGACCCGAAGGCCTATGTGGGCGACTCGACGGTGCCCGACGCGGTCCGCACCCGGACGCTGGCGGAGGAGACCACGCGGGTGTTCCGCTCGCGGGTGGTGAACCCGCGGTGGATCGCGGCGATGCAACGGCATGGGTACAAGGGGGCGTTCGAGCTCGCCGCGACGGTGGACTATCTGTTCGGCTTCGATGCGACGGCGGGTGTCGTGCCCGATTGGATGTACGCCCAGCTCGCCGAAACCTATCTGCTCGAGGAGGACAACCAGGAGTTCCTGCGCCGGGCGAACCCGTGGGCGCTGCGCGGGATGGTCGAGAAGCTCCATGAGGCGGTCGACCGCAAGCTCTGGGAAGCCCCGGAGCCCGAGCTGCTCCAGCAATTGCAGCAGCTCTATCTGGAGGTCGAGGGCGACCTGGAGGAGTGAGTCGGCGTTGCCGACAGCGGGCGCAGGAGATAGGTGTCCATGACCCAGCCGTGCAGCTGCCGCAGGTCCGCCCGGGTCGTGATGAGCTCAGCGATCACCTCATCGAGTGGTCCGCGGACCAGCACCTCGCGCGCATCGCCCAGATAGGCGCCCCAGCAGATCTCCAGATCCCGGCCGGTGAGCTCGCGACAGGCGAGATGGCCGTCGAGCATCACAACGACATCCAGGCCGGCGCGGAAATCCTCCAGCAGGCGTCGCCCGGTGGTGATGAGGAAGGGCTGACCGACCCTGTTGAGGGGTACGCGGTGCCGGGCAGCGAGCAACTGGATCGCCGAGATCCCCGGGATCACGTCGCAGGTGATGGGCAGCTCGACGGCCAACGCATCCACGATGCGCAGCGTGCTGTCATAGAACGCCGGATCGCCCCAGACGAGGAAGCCATAGGTCAGCCGGGGGTCCGCCTCGATGATCGCCCGATAGCGTTCGGTCCGGGCCCGGTGCCAGTCGGCCACGCCCTGCCCATAGGCGGCGGCGTCGCGTTCAGCGTCTGGGCCGCGCACCGGATCGGGCACCTCGACGAAGCGATGGTCCCCTGTGATCCAGCGGTCGCAGATCTCCTGGCGCGCTGCCACGAGGTCCCGCTTCCTGCCGCCCTTGTCGGCGACGAGGAAGACGTCCACCTTGTTCAGAGCGGTGACGGCGGCCTGCGTCACCTGGTCGGCTCCCCCCGGACCGATGCCGATCACCTTGATGCTGATCATCCCGGGAGTCTAGGGCGGGCCGCTACAGTCCTCCCCATGCGAGAGTTCGACCATGACCGCGTCGCCGCGGCCGTCCGCGAGATCCTCATCGGGATCGGGGAAGATCCCGACCGGGACGGGTTGCGGAACACTCCGGATCGGGTGGCCAGGGCATATGCGGAAATGTTCGCCGGCATGCGCAAGTCGCCCGAGGAAGCGTTGTCCGCCGTATTCGATATTGCCCATGACGAGCTGATCCTCGTCAAGGACATCGAGTTGTGGAGTTGCTGTGAGCATCACCTGGTGCCGTTCACCGGAGTGGCCCACGTGGGCTATATCCCCGGCCCCTCGGGCCACATCACGGGATTGAGCAAGTTGGCGCGGCTGGTCGACGTCTATGCCAAGCGCCCGCAGGTCCAGGAACGGCTCACCACGCAGATCGCGGACGCGTTGATGAGCCACCTCGATCCGCTGGGGGTCATCGTGGTGATCGAAGCGGAACATCTCTGCATAACGATGCGTGGGGTCAAGAAGCCGGGGTCGCGGACCGTGACGAGTGCCGTGCGCGGCCAGTTGCGCGATCCCGCGACGCGTGCAGAGGCCATGAGTCTGATCATCGGTTCGTGAGGCAGCGGCTAGATTGCCGCTCGTGGTTCTCACTCCCGGCCCCACCAGAGTGATGGGCATCCTCAACGTCACCCCGGACTCCTTTTCCGATGGCGGTGATTGGTACGCCCACGACCGCGCAATCCGCCACGGTCGCCAGCTGCTGGCCGACGGCGCACAGCTCATCGACGTCGGAGGCGAGTCCACCCGGCCGGGGATTGTCCGCACCGACGCTGAGGAGGAGCTGCGGCGCATCCTGCCCGTCGTGCGTGAGTTGGCCGCAGAGGGTGCAGTGCTGTCGATCGACACGATGCGGGCAGAAGTGGCCGCCGAGTGCGTCGCGGCGGGGGCAGCCATCGTCAACGATGTCTCCGGTGGACTGGCCGATCCGGCGATGTTGCCCACGGTGGCCGCCCTGGGCGTCCCCTATGTGGCCATGCACTGGCGCGCGCACTCCGATGAGATGCAGGATCTCGCCCACTATGTGAACGTGGTCACAGACGTGCGGGACGAACTCGCCGCGCGGGTCGATGCGGCACTGGTTGCGGGGGTACGCCCCGACCGGCTCATCCTCGATCCGGGCATTGGCTTCGCCAAGACCGGAGCCCACAATTGGTCAATTCTGGAACATCTCGATGTCCTGATCGCGCTCGGTTTTCCGATCCTCGTGGGGGTCTCCCGCAAGCGATTCCTGGGCGATCTCCTGGGCGACGAGCACGGGCCGCGGCCACCCAGGGAACGCGACGATGCCAGCGCTGCCCTGACCACGATCCTTGCTCTGCAAGGGATCTGGGCCGTCCGCACCCATTCCGTGCGGCAGCACCTCGACGCAGTGCGGGTTGCTGACCGGTTGTCCTCGCGTTGAGAAGAGTTCACCCGAGCGACCCGGTCCATCCACTGCCAGCGGTTCGACACCCCGTTTTCCTCGGCTAGTGTGCTCGGACCGTCGACGCTCAAGCGTGACGACCAGGCGAGACGCGGTCCCCAGCAGGCAGCCCGCGCCGCTGGGCAAATCACCCAGGGAAAGGACACGTGTTGGATTCGCAGGCCATTGACCGGATCACCCTCACCGGGATCCGAGCGTTCGGGCACCACGGAGTGCTGCCGCACGAGCGCATCCACGGCCAGCAGTTCAGTGCTGATGTGACGCTTTTTCTCGACCTCGCAGCCGCTGGCGCATCCGATCGCCTGGCGGACACCGTGGACTATGGCGCAGTAGCTGCTGCTGTCGCCGAAGAACTGACCGGACCGGCGCTCGACACCATTGAGGCGCTGGCTCACCGCATCGCGGATCGATGCACCACCGATGAGCGAGTCCGCGCGGTGGAAGTCACCGTGCACAAGCCGATGGCACCCGTGCCCGTTGTGCTCACGGACATCTCGGTCACCATCACCAGGAGGATCAAATGACCCATCCCTTTGCACTCGACGCGGACACCCTCAGTGGCATGCGTCCCCTGTCCACCGCCGTATTCGCGCTGGGGTCGAACCTCGGCGACCGACTCGAGCACCTGCAGATGGGGGTCCAAGGCATCGCCAGCACGCCGGATCTGGTGATCGTCGAAGTTTCTCCCGTCTATGAGACCCGGGCCGTCGGCGGACCGGAGGGCAACCCCGACTTCCTGAACCTCGTGGTGGTCACCGAAACCACCCAACCCGCGCGGGTCCTGCTCGAGCGGGCTCACGCCATCGAGTCGGCGCAGGAGCGGGTCCGAGAGGAGATCGACGGTCCGCGCACGCTGGACGTTGATCTGATCACTGTCGGCAAGGCGGTCAACGACAGCCCCGAGCTCACGCTCCCGCACCCGCGGGCACACGAGCGGGCCTTCGTCCTGGCCCCGTGGTCCGATGTCGCACCGACCGCGGAGATCCCGGGCCGGGGCACCGTTGCCGAGCTGCTGGCCAGAGTGGACACCTCGGGGGTAACCCGGCGCGACGACCTGGTCGTGGAGGTCTGAGGTTGGCGTCGCCCGACCCGGAGGAGCGCTCCAGGCTCGGACTCACCCGTCCGCTCGGCCTCGTCTTCGCCGCGCTGGCCGGCGCGGCGGGCTCCTTGGTGCTGGTGCTTCTTTCCCAACGCGTCGTCGGTTTTCCGCCGCTTCTGCCGTGGACGGGCCCGCTCGTGCTGCTGTTCGTGGCAGCGATCATCGCGGCGCTGGCGTTCACCACATGGCGTCGCGTACAGGTGCGGCGCGAGCAGATCGAAGCCCGACGCGGGATCACCTTTCTGGCGCTGGGCAAGGCCTCCGCGCTCGGCGGGGCCGCGATCGCGGCAGGCTATTTGGTGTTCGTTTTCCTGTCCGCGGACAACCTTGCGGCGGCGGGTCCCCAGCAGCGCGTGGTCCGGGGTCTGATCGCCGCACTGGCAGGGGTGCTCATCGGTGCGGCCGGGCTCTGGCTGGAGCGGGCCTGTGTGGTTCCGGATCCGCCCGACGAGACGGAGAATGAGGAATCCGGACAGCCTGAGCGAGAATGAATTTGAAAGGCGTGAGACGCTGGGGCGAGCCACAGTGAAAGCCCCTTTCCTATCCCATAGGATGGTGAACGTGACTAGTCAGCAAGCGGATCGCCGCACAAATATGTCGCGAATGCGACGTGCCGCCATTTATTCATTGGGCGCCGGAGGTGTGCTGGGCATTGCCGCCGCGTTCGGGCCCATCTGGGTTGTCCGAGCAGGAATTGCTCTGGCGCTGATCGCCGGCGTGCTCGCCATTCGTTTCGCGTGGCGGGAAACCCGCGAGCAGCGGATCCAGCATGGCCAGGAGTCCCTGCAGCAGGTGCGTGCGCACGGCAGGCAATTGAGTGCCGAGCGGCAGCGCAACCGCGAGGTCGTTGATGTGCTCCAGCGGGCCAGCGCCGAGAGTGACGAGGAACTCGTCAAGCTTCAGGTGCGCATCGGCAAGTTGCGCACCGAACTATCGTCGCTGCGTGGCGACAACGTATCGCTCAAGGCCGACGTGGCCATGCGCGACGCGGAAATCCGGCGCCTCACCGCTGACCTGGCTGCCCGCGAGGACGAATTGCGCGCGCTCAGGGGCCCCGCCGACGATGCCGAAGTCGTTCCGATGCCGCGCTATGGGGCCAAGGCCGACTGGGACGCATTGCCCAGCGCCGAGGACCTCTGGGCCAGCGGTGACTATCCGACCATCGTGGATCTGCAGCGACTGGCGTTCTCGACAGAGGACGAGGACACGCTGCGCAAGGAGGCCTGAGTGCCCCGGTGACCCTTCGCTGACACACAAGAGACTGGCGCGTCCCGCACGGGGCGCGCCAGTCGCGTTGTCCGGGCAGTCGGCCTGACTGTCCCGGGGGGCCACCTCACTATTTGTCCACATCACCGATCACATAGCCAACGGATGCGAGCACCGTTTCCACGAACTCCACCGGCGTACCCACCAACAACTCCTCCAGCGCTGCCACATGATGGAACGAAGGGCTGCGCAGCTTCATCCGCCACGGGGTCTTGTCGCCTCGCGAAACAACATGAAAGCCGGTCCGCCCCAGCGGTGCCTCCACGAACGAATAGCTCTCCGATTCCGGAAGCTTCACGATCTTCGGCAACCGCACCTGCACAGGCCCACCGGGCAGACGCTCACAACAGGCACGGACGATCGTGGCGGAAGCCGCGCATTCCGCGATCAGCAGTGCAAATCGCGCGCGTGCGTCGCCATCCCCGCCCAGCTCCGTGGTGGGCAGGTCGAGCTCGGCATAGACGCCCTGGGTGCGGTCGTCGAGCGGTACGCCGGCCGCGCGGGCGAGCGGGCCACTCAGGCCGAAGGTGTCGATGAGCTCAGGCGTGACCACCGCGAGGCCTGCACCGGGCAGCGGAAGGTCAGCAAGGTCCGCGGCGACGACACGGAGATCATCCATCAGGGCGACCTCGTCGGCGAGCCAAGTGGTGCCCGGATCGACCGCCGTGCCACCGATGCGGATCGCCATGGGGTGGATCCGGTTGCCGGTCAGGCGGGCGGTCTGCTCCCGCAGCCGCTCACGTGCGGCGCGAAGCCGGGCAGTCAGTGTGGGGTCGTCGCGGGTGACCCAACCCAGGAAGCCCAAGTGGCTGAGGATCCGCGTGTGCTCCGCCAGCAGCGTGCGGATCCACACCGCACGTTCAGGTGGGGTCAGCCTCAGCATCCTCTCGAACGCCTGCGCCGCGGCGAGTTCCCCGAAGAAGGGAGCCTGCCAGTCGTGACGGTCGGCGAGGGAGAGGATCTGGCGGTAGTCGCGGGCCTCGAACAGCTTCTCCACTCCGCGGTGCATGGCGCCGGGGAGGACGCGGGCGGACACCACCCCGTCGTTGCCGGCCACGATGTTGATCTCGAGGAGGCCGGTCCGGGATGGATGGTCGGGACCGAGGTCGAGGATGATCGTGGCAGCGTCTGCGGGCAGGCCCGCGGCCAGCGAGCCGACGAGGATCCGTTGCGTGGTCACTCGGCCATTATGGGCGCTCCGCGATCCGGTGGGCGACCAGCCAGAAGTTGCCGAACCGCTCGGGGGCGCGCAGCAGGGCCTCCTGGCTGCGCAAGGCCAAGCGCCGGAGAGCGGAGCCCGAACGGGGCCAGAAGCCCGCAGGCAGGTCCATCAAGCGACCACACCACAGTCGCTCGGCTCCGAGCTCTTCCACCGCGTGGGTGAGCGAGTCGATGGCGACGGACGCGGTCACGTTCGTGCCGGTGCCCGGGGTGGCGGCAACGCCGTGCACGTGGGCTGCGAGACCACCGTCCGCAGGTCGGTCGTGGATCGTGTGTCCATAGTCGATCGTCGCGAGGACGCTGCCCGGTGGCAGTCGGCGGGCCCACCAGCACCACGCCCGATCGCGAGTCAGGCCCACGACGGCACGCTCGCCGGGCGGCAGATGAGGCCACCAGCGGGCGAGCCAGGCATTCTCGGCGCTGGACAGCGGCGCAGAATCCCCGTCAGGGCCCATTCGCACGGGACCGGTCTCCGCTGGCGCACTTCGTGGATCGGACATGGCCACTGCCGCCGGAAGATCGTCCAGCCACTCCACGGCGATAACCAAGCAGGGTTCCGGCCCAATCCTCAATTCCTCCCCGACCCAGGCATCCGTCCGTCGATCCCAACGAGCAGTGATTCCCCGCCACCCCCCAGAGGGTGGAAACTTCCGCACGTCGATGCCTGAGAATTGCAATCCATGGGCTCGTGCAGAACATTCGTCGAGGAGCTTTCCGTCACCCGATCCGACGTCGATCACTCGCTGAAGACCCAATTTCCGGCACCAATGGAGGATCGCTCCGCTCAATGCCTGCGCGCACAGTGTGCTGGGTGTGTCGAAATGGTCAGTGGGTGTGTTGGAGCTCCAGAAGTCCGGGTTCCACCACTCTTCGGAATCCAGCACCAGTTTTCCTCCCTATTTGGTAAGACTCGGTTGCTTATAGCATTCTGAAAGAATATTCTCGTGGATAGATTCCCCGTCCCCCCTGCTCACCATTGGAAGGTGGCTCATGGCCCAGAGGATCCAGATCATCTTGGAAGACGATATTGATGGCACGACCGCTGACGAGACGATTCGATTTGGTCTCGATGGCGTTGACTATGAGATCGACCTGTCGGTCGAGAATGCGGAGAAACTGCGTGACGGAATGGCCCAGTGGGTGGGTCATGCTCGGAAGGTGTCGCGGGGTCGGGGGACTGCGGCGAACCGGAAGAGCGCCGGGGGCGCCTCCCCGACGGAAATCCGGGCCTGGGCCAAGGCCAACGGATTCGATGTCAGCAGCCGTGGACGCGTGCCGACCAATATTCGAGAGGCCTTTGAGGCCGCTCAGCGCTGAACGCGGTGGACCTCGGCGAACTCTATGCCGGTCCCTGGCAGGACTTCGTCAGCAGCCGTGATCGTTTGGCGGCTGCGGCGAAGGCCGCCGGAGACGCAGCAGGTGCCCGCGCGCTCAAGAAGCTGAAAAAGCCAACACGCGGTGCTTGGTTGGTGAACTTGCTCGCGCGGCACGAAACGGAACGGCTCGCCGAGGTCTTCGAGCTGGGGGACTCGCTCGCCCGCGCTCACCGGGAGGCGGACCCCGTCGAAATGCGGAAACTTTCCACGCTGCGCAGTCGGCTGGTCGGCTCGCTCGCGGGTCGGGCCAGTGCGCTCGGGGCCGAGCGCGGTTATGCCGCTCCTGACGCGGTCCGCAGCGAAGTGGCGGAGACTCTCCAGGCTGCCATGGCAGACCCGACGCTGGCCGAACGCATCCTTGGCGGCACCCTGACTGCCACGGTCAGAGCGGCCGGCTTCGGCCCAGCAGATCTGTTCGCTCCTTCGACCGCGCCTGCGCTGGCACACGTCATTCCCTTGCGAGCGGAAGAGCCTCCGGAGCCGGCGGACGCGCCACCCGGTCCTGATCCCGCAGAGGTTCGACGGATCAGCCGAGAGCTGGGTCGAGCAGAGGCGCGGTGGGAGGCCGCCCAGGGCAGGTGGGAGCGCGCAGAGGAGGCCGCCACGGCAGCCGAGGACGGATTGGCGCTGCGGGAGCAGCAGCTCGCACTGGCGATCGAACGTGTTGCTGAGCTGCGGGCAGCACTCCTGGCGGCTGAACGGGAGACAGAGGCCGCGCTCACCCGTCGCGACGACGCCGCCGCCGAGGCGTCCATGGCGTCCGCAGCTCGCCAAGAAGCTGCCGCGGAGGCTGCGGCGTTCAAAGAACTGATCGACAGGTTGAGCCAGGAACTCGATCAGTGGGGAATTGATCCCTGAAGCATTCGCTCAGCAATGTGAACGGACGAGGATTTCCGGGACGGTTGGCCCATCATCGTCGGCCGGCGGAACCCGGCTGAAAGCCGAAGGGGTCCGCAATTGCTGCCACCGCTCAAAAGGGGCGACAATGAGACCGATGGGACCGACCACATTCTTGACCGGGATGAAGGCGGACGAGCCCGAGGGATCATCATCCATATGGCACCGGGAATCAGCGGAGGCGTCACGGTGATCACCGAGCACGAAGACATGGTTCCGGGGCACCACCACGTCGAATGGCATATCGGAAGGCCGCGTCGTTCCGACTCCATCCGAATAGAGATAGGCGCTCTCGTCCAAGGGCTCCCCGTTGACGGTTATGCGCCCTTCCGCATCGCAACAACGCACGTGATCGCCGGGCATGCCGATCACGCGTTTCGTGAGAAAGTCCGCGCTCGTGTTCGGCAGCACCCCCACGAATTGCAGTCCCCGGACAGCAATATTCGGATCGCTGGTGGGCGGTCCGGTCACCCAGTGTCCCGGATCGCGGAAAACGATCACGTCACCCCGTTCGAAATCCGCGTATTTCTGGGCCACCACCCGGTCGTTGATCTGCAGCGTGTTCTCCATCGATTCGCTCGGGATGGTGAACGGTTCGAACACGAACGCCCTCAGCAGCGCTGAGATGACCAGCGCGCCGAGGGCGACGAAGAAGATGTCCTTCAGGCCCCGGAGGAGACGTTGCCCCAGGCTCACTTGCGGGCGAAAGGCTTGCGGAACGCGAGGGTGGTCATGGCGATGGCGCTGATGAGGATGGCGATGCCGATCACCATGTGCACGATGCCGATCACCATGTGCACGATGACGAGCCCCCCGATTTCACCCAGCGCATATTGCACCAGGATCAGCACAGCGGTGCCGGCCACGTGGTAGGCGAGGCCGGGATTGCCGCCCTTCTTCAGATTCATGAACCCGGCCACGGCGGCCACCAGGGCAGCCACAATCGTGATCAGACCGAGCCAGTTGTGCCCGCCCCACAGCGATTCGTTGTAGTCAGCCGTGAACATGTAGCCGCCGAGCAGGAACTGGGCGAGGGCGCCGATGGCGGTGATGAGCGAGCCGATGCGCAGCACGGTTACAACAGGCGAAGTGGCAGGTCGTTGGGAAGTAGTAGTCACGGCCCGCAGCTTACCGAGACAGGACAAGTGGCCAGCGGCTTGCCGCAGGGCGGGATGCCCGTGGGAGAGTCTCGTCATGAGGGCCGAGGAGCCACTGCTCGCCATCCTGGTCGCGGCGTCGGCCGAGGTTGCCGGGACACGTTCTCGCCGGGCAAAGATCACGGCGCTGGCCGCGGTCCTGCGAGAGCTGCCGTTGGAGCGTGTGGGGCAGGCAGCGGCGTACCTCTCCGGATCCATCCCCCAGGGCCGACTTGGCGTCGGCTGGCGTGGCCTCGCCCAACTGCCCCCGCCCGCAGCAGAGCCGACGCTCACGCTCGCCGCGGTCGAGCGCGTGTTCACCGAGCTGGTGCGGACATCCGGCGAAGGATCGGCCGGCCGGCGCGCGCGGCTCGTGACGGAACTGTTCGGTTCGGCAACGCAGGAGGAACAGGTCTTCCTGCGACAGCTGATCGGTGGCGAGCTGCGTCAGGGGGCGTCCGCGGCCGTGATGGTGCAGGCAGTGGCGTCGGCGAGCGGGGTGGGGGAGGAGGAGGTACGCCGGGCCGCCATGTTGGCCGGGTCGGTCGTCGCGGTCGCGGAGCGAGCTCTGCGGGGTGGCGCTGCCGCGTTGGCGGGCATCGGGTTGCGAGTCGGTACGCCGATCCTCCCCATGCTCGCCGCCTCCGCGCCGGATCTGGCGACCGTGTTCGCCACTCGACCCACGGAGGACTGGGTGGTGGAGCGCAAACTCGACGGGATCCGGATCCAGGCGCACCGGTCGCAGGGCGGCGTACGCCTGTTCACCCGCAACCTGGACGACATCACCGAGCGGCTGCTGGAGGTGGCCGAGCTGGTCGGGGGCCTGGCGTGCCGGGAGGCGGTGCTCGACGGGGAGCTGTTGGCGCTGCGTGCGGACGGGTCTCCCGAGCTGTTCCAGGTGACCGGGGCACGGACTGCGGCACGCGGCGAACGAGGTGGCCCGCGGGCACCGCTGACCCCGTGGTTCTTCGACCTCCTCCATATCGACGGGACGGATCTGCTGGATGAGCCACTGGAGCGGCGCCGGGCTGCCCTGGCCCGACTCGTGGGGGAGAACAGTGGTCTGCTCGTGCCCGGGATTCGCACCGCCGACCAGCGGGAGGCCCACGACTTCTTCAACGCGACCATCAGCGCCGGTCACGAGGGCGTGGTCGTGAAGGACCCCTCGGCTCCCTATGCCGCCGGACGACGGGGCAGCGCCTGGATCAAGGTGAAGCCGGTCCATACGCTCGATCTGGTCGTCCTCGCGGTGGAACGGGGATCCGGGCGCAGACGAGGATGGCTCTCCAACATCCATTTGGGGGCCCGGGACCCGCGGACGGGCGGCTTCGTGATGGTCGGCAAGACGTTCAAGGGCATGACCGACGAGATCCTGCGCTGGCAGACCGAGCGGTTCACGGCGCTCGCGGTCCGCGATGAGGGCTGGGGCGTGACCGTCCGGCCGGAGCAGGTGGTGGAGATCGCCGTCGACGGTGTCCAGCGCTCCCGTCGCTATCCGGGCGAGGTCGCGCTCCGGTTCGCCCGCGTACTCCGCTATCGGGACGACAAAACCGCAGCCGAGGCCGACACGATCGACACGGTCCGGGCGCTCGGCGCATGGGGCACCGCCTGACTCAGCGCAGCCAGAGCCAACCGGCGAGACCGAAGCCGCAGAGGGCGACGAAGAAACGCAGGCCACGCTCGGGCAGATACTCCTGGATGCGCGGGCCGAGCCAGCCGCCCACGACGCAGCCGAGCCCGAGCGCGAGGGCCGCCAGCCAATTCACCGGGCCGCCGAGGAACAGCGCGGAGGCGATGAACGCGAGCGCGGCGACGAGGTTCGTGACGCCCAGCAGGATCGACTTCAGCACCATGGCGCGGCCGAACGACTCGTCCGTCGCAATCATCGTGATCGCCAAATAGATGACGCCGGCGCCGGCGCCGAAATAGCCGCCGTAGAGACAGATCACGAACAGCGCGAGGAGATAGACGACCCGGCTGTCCCTCTCCCCGCGCAATCGGGCCAATCGGGGCTGGGCCAGCAACGCCAGTGAACCGAGCACGATCAGCCAGGGCACGATCGCCTCGAACGTGTTCTCCCCACCGGTCAGCAACAATGCGGCTCCCACGAGGCCACCCACCGCTGACACCGTCAACTGCGGCACCAGCTTTGCGCGCTCGCCACGGAACTGGCGGCCTGCGCGGGTGGTGGTCCCCACGCCGATGCCCACGAGCCCGAGGGTGTTGGAAACGTTCGCGGTCACCGGCGAGAGCCCGGCGGCCAACAGCGACGGATAGCTCACCAAGGAGGCAAGTCCGGTGAGATAGCCGATCACCCCGGTGCCGACCCCGGCCACGATGAGCAGCCCGAACGTTGTGAGTTCCATAGCGACCAGCAGCGTACGCCCGTACGCCCTCGGCGAACGCAGCAGATCCGGGAATGCCCCCGGGCGCTCGGACGTTGTTCACCCACGAGGCACCTTGGAGTCGAGCAGACATCGCTCATGGCGCACAACCTCAAGGGTTGTTGGCCCACCCCTGCTGCAAGGTGCGACTAGAGTTGGGGGATACAGGAGTTCGGCGTCGCCGGGCGTGCTGCGAGCAGGCGCCGTGTGGGTGGCGTCGCGTGAGGAGAAATACATGTTCGAGCGGTTCACTGACCGGGCCCGGCGGGTCGTCGTGCTCGCCCAGGACGAAGCCCGGATGCTCAACCACAATTACATCGGCACCGAACACATCCTGCTGGGCCTGATCCACGAGGGTGAGGGTGTCGCGGCGAAGGCCATGGAGTCGCTGGGGATCTCGCTCGAAGCGGTGCGGGAGAAGGTCGAGGAGATCATCGGCCACGGCCAGCAGTCGCCGACCGGCCACATCCCGTTCACCCCGCGTGCCAAGAAGGTCCTGGAGCTGTCGCTGCGCGAGGCGCTGCAGCTCAACCATTCCTATATCGGGACCGAGCACATCCTGCTGGGACTCATCCGTGAGGGCGAGGGCGTTGCCGCCCAGGTGCTCGTGAAGCTGGGTGCCGACCTCAACCGAGTGCGCAACCAGGTCTTGCAGTTGCTGTCCGGGTTCCAGGGTGGCGGCAAGGGCGAGCCCGCCGGCGTCGGCGCCCCCACCGAGGGTGGCGGCCAAGGCCCGGCGAGTTCGACGGTGCTCGACCAGTTCGGCCGGAATCTGACGCAGGCGGCCCGGGAGAACAAGCTCGACCCCGTCATCGGCCGGGAGCCGGAGATCGAGCGGGTCATGACCGTGCTCTCCCGGCGGACCAAGAACAACCCGGTCCTCATCGGTGAGCCGGGCGTGGGCAAGACGGCCGTCGTCGAGGGCCTGTCCCAGCAGATCGTGCGCGGAGACGTGCCCGAGACGCTGCGGGACAAGCAGATCTATACGCTCGACCTCGGGGCACTGGTCGCCGGATCGCGTTATCGCGGTGACTTCGAGGAGCGCCTCAAGAAGGTGCTGAAGGAGATCAAGACCCGCGGCGACATCGTGCTGTTCATCGACGAGATCCATACGCTCGTCGGAGCCGGTGCTGCCGAGGGCGCGATCGACGCGGCGTCGATCCTCAAGCCCATGCTGGCCCGGGGGGAGCTGCAGACGATCGGTGCGACGACGCTGGACGAATATCGCAAGCACATCGAGAAGGACGCCGCGCTGGAGCGCCGCTTCCAGCCGATCCAGGTGGCGGAGCCGTCGATCGCGCACACCATCGACATCCTCCGCGGTCTGCGCGACCGCTATGAGGCGCACCACCGGATCACCATCACGGACGCCGCGCTGACTGCGGCGGCCCAGATGGCCGACCGCTATATCCAGGACCGGTTCCTGCCGGACAAGGCGATNNGCGATCGACCTGATCGACGAGGCGGGCGCCCGGCTTCGAATCCGCCGGATGACCGCTCCGCCGGACCTGCGCGAATTCGACGAGAAGATCGCCGGTGTGCGCCTCGAGAAGGAAGCCGCGATCGACGCACAGGACTTCGAGCGTGCCGCGCGACTGCGCGACGACGAGAAGAAGCTCCTCGCCCAGCGGTCGGAGAAGGAAGACGCCTGGAAGATGGGCGACAACGACACTGCGGCGGAGGTCGACGAGGAGACCATTGCCGAGGTGCTGAGCTCCGCCACCGGCATCCCGGTCTTCAAGCTGACCGAGGAGGAGTCCTCGCGTCTCCTCCAGATGGAGCAGGAGATCGGCAAGCGCTACATCGGTCAGCACGACGCGGTGAAGGCCCTGTCGCGATCGATTCGGCGCACCCGTGCGGGCCTCAAGGACCCCAAGCGTCCCAGCGGTTCGTTCATCTTCGCCGGGCCCTCGGGCGTCGGCAAGACCGAGCTGACGAAGGCGCTGACGGAGTTCCTGTTCGGCGACGAGGA